>OGRX01000014.1_pt1 | contig 190074 bp, 163 predicted proteins | sample 1573761 | NCBI WGS metagenome assembly OGRX01 (sample SAMN03295852, study PRJEB24534) | human gut metagenome | isolation source: fecal sample 2 from infant 8 | host: Homo sapiens | place: USA: Pittsburgh, PA | collected 2014-07
CATCCTGCACGACCCACCAATGTAAAAAGGCGCCCTAAAGGCGCCTTTTTGCTATGCGCAGTTTGCGGTCTTGCCGCGAGTTCCCCCGCAGCACTCCCCCTGTCAGCGCTGATACAGCGGATCTTCCACCCTCGCAGCGGTTAAATTTGCCCCTTCTTCACGCACAATTTCCCATAACGCCTGAGCGGCGGTCGACAGCGAGCGATTTTTCCGGCATGCCAGCATCAGTTGCCGCTCCATCACCGGGGTCAGCCGCTTCACCGTCAGATGGCTCCCCTGCGGTAACGGCAGCGCCAGCGCCGGCAGAACGCTGATGCCAATTCCCGATTCTACCATCGGAAACAGCGTTGCCGGGTGACCAATCTCCTGCACAATGTTCGCCCGGATAGCCAGCCGGCTAAGGGCCGCATCAATCAGCGGACGGCTGCCGGAGGCATAGTCCTGCAGGATCAGTCTCTCATCCTGCAGCGCTTGCCACGGCACCTCCGTCAGGCCGGCAAAAGGATGATCCTCCCGGCAAAGCAGCAAAAAAGGTTCCGCCAGGACCACTTCACACTGCAGATCTGCCGCCGGGCCGGGGTCGATCACAATGCCGAAATCCACTTCCCCATGGCGAATACTCTCCAGCACCCACTGCTGGGGCCGATCGTGCAACACAAAATCGATATCAGGATAACGACGGTTGCTGTGAGCAATACACTGCGGAATCAGGTGGGCGGAAATCGTCTGACTGGCGGCGACCTTGACGGTACCGCTCATCTGCTGGCCGACGCGCCCGGCGTCGCGCAGGGTAATCGTCAACTCATCGAGCAAACGCTCCAGCCGCCCCGCCAGCTGCTGACCCGCTTCGGTGAGCACGACTTCGCGAGTGGTACGGTCGAGTAACCGAACGCCGGTCTGATGCTCCAGCTCTTTGACGCTATGGCTGACGGCCGACTGACTTAAGCCAATCATCTCCCCTGCCCGGCTGAAGCTTCTGGCCCGGGCGACGGTGACGAATACTTTTAACTGACGCAGAGAGTAATTCATCTTTTTTATTCATGAATAGATGCAATAAATCAATTTTATTTCTCAAATGAAAAAAAGCACAATAGCGCATCTCTTTTCAGGAGCGTTTATGAAACTTTTCCGCATTCTCGATCCGTTTACGGCAACCCTGGTCACCGTTGTCCTGCTGGCCTCATTCTTCCCCGCCCGTGGCGCTTTCGTTCCCTTCTTTGAACATCTGACCACCGCCGCCATTGCCCTGCTGTTTTTTATGCACGGCGCTAAACTCTCCCGGGAAGCGATTATCGCCGGCGGCAGCCACTGGCGTTTGCATCTGTGGGTGATGTGCAGCACCTTTATTCTCTTCCCGGTACTCGGGGTTCTGTTTGCCTGGTGGGCGCCGGTGAATGTCGATCCGATGCTCTACAGCGGCTTTATCTATTTGTGCATTCTGCCGGCCACCGTGCAATCCGCTATCGCCTTTACTTCGCTGGCCGGAGGCAACGTCGCGGCGGCGGTGTGCTCAGCCTCGGCCTCCAGCCTGCTGGGGATCTTTGTTTCACCGCTGCTGGTGGGCGTCCTGATGAACCTTCATGGCGCAGGCGGCAGCCTCGAGCAGGTCGGTAAAATCATGCTGCAGCTGCTGCTGCCTTTCGTACTCGGTCACTTATCACGGCCGTGGATCGGCAACTGGGTGGCGAAGCATAAGAAGTGGATTGGTAAGACCGACCAGACCTCGATTCTGCTGGTGGTTTACTCCGCCTTTAGCGAGGCAGTGGTGAATGGCATCTGGCATAAAGTTGGTCTGGGATCGCTGCTGTTTATCGTGGTGGTCAGCCTGGTGCTGCTGGCCATTGTCATCGCTGTTAACGTGTTCGTGGCCCGCCGCTGCGGCTTTAACAAAGCCGATGAGATTACCATCGTCTTTTGCGGTTCGAAAAAGAGTCTGGCCAACGGCATCCCGATGGCCAATATTCTCTTCCCAACCTCCATCCTCGGCATCATGGTGCTGCCGCTGATGATCTTCCACCAAATCCAGCTGATGGTCTGCGCGGTGTTGGCGCGGCGCTACAAGCAGCAAACCGATGCGCGTCTCGCTGAGGAAAAGGCCAACGCCGCCAAAGCTTAACGCGCTTTCTTCAGGGGCTGAACCAGATCGCTCAGCCCCTCGGTTTTAATCAGCAGGGTCAACGCCATCAGCTCGCCGAGATGGCCGGCAGGAAACTGATCCTTACGCGCAAACCACAGTAAATACTCTTCCGGGACATCGATTAAACGACGTCCCTTGTATTTACCGAACGGCATCTCAGTATTGGCTATTTCGACCAGCTGCGCTTTATCCACGTTATTCTCCCAGCAGACGCATCATTTCGGCTTCGTCAATCACCTCAATGCCCAGCTCCTGCGCTTTCGCCAGCTTAGAACCCGCCGCTTCGCCGGCAATCACCAGGTCAGTTTTCTTCGACACGCTGCCTGCCACCTTCGCCCCCAGCGCGACGAGACGCGCTTTGGCGTCATCCCGCGATAGCTGACTCAGGCTGCCGGTCAGGACCACGGTTTTACCCGCAAACGGGCTATCAATCTCTTCCGCCTTCACCACGACTGGCGCCGGCCAGTGAACGCCTTCGGCCAGCAGCTGCGCGATGACATCACGGTTACTCTCTTCGGCAAAGAAGTTGAAGGTATGGGTGGCAACCACGATGCCAACATCAGGAACCTTTTGCAGCTCCTCAATGGAAGCCTGCTCCAGGGCTTCAAGAGTGCCGAAATGCGCCGCCAGGGCCGCCGCTGTCGCTTCGCCTACCTCGCGAATACCCAGAGCGTAGAGGAAGCGTGCGAAGGTCGTCTCTTTGGCTTTTTCCAAAGCATTGACCACATTTTGCGCGGACTTCGGCCCCATCCGATCCAGCCCGGTGAGTTTCCCGGCGCTCAGGCGGAACAGATCCGCCGGCGTATGGACATACTCTTTCTCCACCAGCTGGTCGATGATCTTGTCACCCATGCCGTCAACGTCGAGCGCGCGACGGGAGACGAAGTGCTTAAGCGACTCTTTACGCTGCGCGCCGCAGATAAGGCCGCCCGTACAGCGGGCTACCGCCTCGCCCTCCACTCGCTCAACGTCGGACTGACATACCGGGCAGTGGGTCGGGAAGACAACATCCCGGGCATCCGCCGGACGCTCGGAAAGCACCACATTGACCACCTGCGGGATCACATCGCCTGCCCGACGAATCACTACCTTGTCGCCGATTTTCAGACCTAAGCGTTCGATTTCATCGGCGTTATGTAGGGTGGCATTGCTCACCAGCACGCCGGCGACATGGACCGGCTCCAGGCGCGCCACTGGCGTGATCGCCCCGGTGCGCCCTACCTGGAACTCCACATCCCGGACGAAAGTCATCTGCTCCTGTGCCGGGAACTTAAAGGCCACGGCCCAGCGCGGCGCGCGTGCCACAAAACCCAACTGCTCCTGCAGCGCCAGCGAATCGACTTTGATCACCACGCCATCAATGTCAAAGCCCAGATGAGGACGATCTTCCTCGACTTTACGATAGTAAGTGAGCACTTCCTCGGGAGTATGGCACAGGGTGACGCGATCGCTCACCGGCAGTCCCCATGCTTTGAACTGCTGCAAACGGGCCGAGTGGCTGGCCGGCAGCTCACCGCCCTCCAGCACGCCAACGCCGTAGCAGAAGAAAGTAAGCGGTCGCTTCGCCGTGATGCGCGGATCGAGCTGGCGCAGCGAACCCGCCGCCGCATTACGCGGGTTAGCAAACACTTTTCCGCCGGTGCGGCGCGCTTCTTCATTGATTTTTTCAAACCCGGCCTGCGGAAGGAAAACCTCACCACGCACCTCAAGACGTGCCGGGATATTCTCGCCATGCAGCTTGAGGGGGATGGTGCGAATGGTTCGCACATTGGAGGTAATATCCTCGCCGGTGGTACCGTCGCCGCGGGTCGCGGCCTGCATCAGTACGCCGTTTTCGTAGAGAATACTCACCGCGAGGCCGTCGAGCTTAAGCTCGCAGCAGTAGGTGAGATCGTCAGTGCTTTTCAGGCGATCCTGTACCCGCTTGTTGAAGGCGAGAAAGCTCTCTTCATCAAACACGTTGTCCAGCGACAGCATCGGCACTTCATGGCGGATCTGGCTGAAGGCAGTCAGTGGCGCCGCCCCCACCCGCTGAGTCGGCGAGTCCGGGGTAATCAGCTCCGGATGTTGACTCTCCAGCTCGCGCAGCTCGCGCATCAGGCGGTCATATTCCGCATCGGGCACTTCCGGCGCGTCCATAACGTGGTACAGATATTCATGATGGCGAAGCGTGGTTCGCAGTTCAGTCAGTTGTTGTTCGATCGGTTCCATATCACACCATCAATGATAAAAAACCCCCGACAGGCGGGGGTTGAGAAGGAGTTGAGATAACGCGGGACGTCAGGCGTTCGCGTCTTTCACTTCGCGAATACGATCCTGGTATTCACGCAGTTTTTGCGGCGTCATCATGCGACGCTGATCGTCAAGCACCACGCCGCCCACTTCATCGGCGATATACTGCGCAGACTGCAGCATCAGCTTGAAGTTCTGCAGTTCATCACCGTAGGAAGGGACCTGCATAAAAATAGTCACCCCAGGGGTCATCATATCCGCCATGCTGTCCGGATTGAAGGTCCCCGGCTTCACCATGTTGGCCAGACTGAACAGTACCGGGCCGCTGCCATCCGGGCTCAGATGGCGGTGGAAAATATTCATTTCACCAAACTTGAAGCCGGCCTGCTGGATGCTGTTGATCAGTACCTCGCCGTTAAGCTGTGCGCCGTGATGGGCGGCGACGTTCATCACAATGACCGTCTCTTTACGCTCTTTCGGCTGCGGCGCGGCAGGCTGCGGCGGCTCTACCGGCTGCGGCTCGGCGACGGCGGGCTGCGGCGCGGCAACAGGCTGTGGCACAGGCTGCTGCGGGGCGGCTGGCTGCGGCTGGGCAACGGTCGGCGTCACCGGCTGCGGTGCGACGGGCTGCTGCACAACGGGCTGCGGCTGATGTTGGGGTTGCACGGGCGGCTGCGCGGGCTGCGGCTGTTGCCAGCCAGGCTGCGGAGCCGCATGCGGCACAGGCTGCTGTCCCTGCGGTTGAACCGGGGCCTGGCGCGGCGATTGCTGCGGCTGGCGAACCGGTTCATCAGGACGCACAGGCTGCTGCATCTGGCGCTCGTAAGGCGGCTGGTACTGGTGCTGCGGCGCCTGACGAGGGGCTTCATGCTCCCCATGCGCGCCGTGCGGGGCGTGAGTGACCGGATGAACGCGGACTTCACCTACGCCTTCAACATTATCATCAAAGTCTTCGTTTTCCGACTCATCGTCGCGCGACTTCATACGTTTCAGTGGGCGATCGCGAAACATCGAAGAACGTTCTTTACGGCTGGTCCAAAAACCATGTACCAGTAAAGCGATTATGGCGATCGCGCCAACAATGATTAATATCAGACGCAAATCCTGCATCATTATATTCTCTGTTGTTCTAACACCTTGCCACCACGGCAAACATTTACTCACTAAGAGTATTTGCCGATTACCTCAAGTGCAAGTGCGTCGGTCGCTTTCACCACATAAAGATGAACTAAATCGTGCTTTTTGCTGTTTTTTCGAACATTTCCTAACTGGTTATTGTCTGGCGACCCGATAAAATAAGCGAGCATTCACACTGGATGTTAAAAAAGGAGCATTGCCTGGCTATGGTTTCATCATCCGCACCGACCCCGCGTAGCGGCGTTTATTATTTTTCGCAGGGCTGGAAACTCATCGGGCTGCCTGGCATACGGCGTTATGTCTTTTTGCCTTTGCTGGTTAACGTGCTGCTGATGGGCGGAGCCTTCTGGTGGCTATTTACCCGTCTCGACAGCTGGATCCCCTCGCTGATGAGCCATGTGCCGGACTGGCTGCAGTGGCTGAATTACCTGCTGTGGCCGGTGGTGGTGCTCTCGATTCTGCTGGTGTTTGGTTACTTCTTTTCGACTATCGCCAACTGGATAGCTGCGCCGTTCAGCGGCCTGCTGGCGGAACAACTTGAAGCGCGTCTGACTGGCGCCACCCCGCCGGACGTCGGCGTCTTTGGCATCATGAAGGATATTCCGCGCATCATGAAACGTGAGTGGCAGAAGCTGGCCTGGTACCTGCCCCGCGCCATCGTGCTGTTGCTGCTCTACTTTATACCCGGCGTTGGCCAGACGGTGGCCCCGGTACTCTGGTTCCTGTTCAGCGCATGGATGCTGGCGATTCAATACTGCGATTACCCCTTTGATAATCACAAGGTCCCCTTCAGGACCATGCGCGAAGCGCTGCGCAGCCGCAAAGTGATGAATATGCAGTTTGGGGCGCTCACCAGTCTGTTTACCATGATCCCGGTGTTAAACCTGGTGATCCTGCCGGTGGCCATCTGCGGCGCCACCGCGATGTGGGTCGATTGTTATCGCGATAAACACGCGGTCTGGAAATAGCGTCAACATGTTCACCCCGGGAGCGGCTGAGGCCGCTCCTTATATCTCGCTTATTCCTTCTTGCTTATCATTATTTCCCTTCCGCATATAGATATGCTAAATCCTTACTTCCGCATATTCTTTAAGCGGGTATGCTGATGCCGTACCCCCAAATTTCATACAGTTAAGGACGGGCCATGAGTAAGATTTTTGAAGACAACTCCCTGACTATCGGTCACACGCCGCTGGTACGACTGAACCGCATTGGTAACGGCCGTATCCTGGCAAAGGTAGAATCTCGTAACCCGAGCTTTAGCGTAAAATGCCGTATCGGCGCCAATATGATCTGGGATGCTGAAAAGCGCGGCGTTCTGAAACCTGGCGTGGAACTGGTCGAACCGACCAGCGGCAATACCGGTATCGCCCTCGCCTACGTGGCGGCGGCCCGCGGCTACAAGCTAACGCTAACCATGCCGGAAACCATGAGCATTGAGCGCCGCAAACTGCTGAAAGCACTGGGCGCCAACCTGGTACTGACCGAAGGCGCAAAAGGCATGAAAGGCGCTATTCAGAAAGCGGAAGAGATCGTCGCCAGCAACCCGGAAAAATTCCTGCTGCTGCAGCAGTTCAGCAACCCGGCTAACCCGGAAATCCACGAAAAGACCACCGGCCCGGAAATCTGGGAAGACACCGATGGTCAGGTGGACGTCTTTATCTCTGGCGTAGGCACCGGCGGTACGCTGACCGGCGTCAGCCGCTACATTAAAAACACCAAGGGCAAAAAAGATCTGATCACCGTCGCGGTCGAACCGACCGATTCGCCGGTCATCTCCCAGGCGCTGGCGGGTGAAGAGCTCAAGCCGGGCCCGCACAAAATTCAGGGTATCGGCGCCGGCTTCATTCCTGGCAACCTGGATCTGAAGCTGGTGGACAAAGTGATCGGCATTACCAATGAGGAAGCTATCTCCACGGCGCGCCGTCTGATGGAAGAAGAAGGCATCCTGGCGGGTATCTCTTCCGGGGCCGCCGTTGCCGCCGCGCTGAAGCTGCAGCAAGATGAGGCCTTTACCAATAAGAATATTGTGGTTATCCTGCCTTCCTCAGGTGAGCGTTATTTAAGCACCGCGCTGTTCGCCGATCTCTTCACTGAGAAAGAACTGCAACAGTAGTGCCAGCTTGTAAATAATGTGTAAAAAAGCACCTTTTCAGGTGCTTTTTTGTGGCATGCGTCAAAGTTTTACCCCTCCTGGCATTGATTCACCTCGTAGGGTCTGGTATTTAACCAGCACATTTATTTTGATGCGCGAAATTATTCAGAAGAGGATTTCCGCCAGCTGAATCGATTTTATGATTTGGTTCAAGTCTTCCTTTCGCGGCATAATGTTTAATGACGTGCTAGACGTCAATGGCCCGCAGGTCTTCGCAGCGCCAGGCGCTGCCGACGCCAAGGCCGGAAACGTAACGCCGGCGCTAACAATACAGGCTAAAGTCGAGTCGTTAGACTAGACTTTAGGTCCACAACACTAAACCTATAAGTTGGGGAAATATAATGTTCCAGCAAGAAGTTACCATTACCGCTCCGAACGGTCTGCACACCCGCCCTGCTGCTCAGTTTGTTAAAGAAGCGAAAGGCTTCACTTCTGAAATCACTGTGACTTCCAACGGCAAAAGCGCCAGCGCAAAAAGCCTGTTCAAACTGCAGACTCTGGGCCTGACTCAGGGCACCGTAGTCACCATCTCTGCGGAAGGTGAAGACGAGCAGAAAGCAGTTGAGCATCTGGTAAAACTGATGGCTGAGCTCGAGTAAGTTTCCGGGTTCTTTTAAATATCAGTCACAAGTAAGGTAGGGTTATGATTTCAGGCATTTTAGCATCCCCGGGTATCGCCTTCGGCAAAGCACTGCTGCTGAAGGAAGATGAAATTGTCATCGACCGGAAGAAAATTTCTGCCGATAAGGTTGATCAGGAAGTCGAACGTTTCCTGAGCGGCCGCGCCAAGGCCTCCGCCCAGCTGGAGGTCATCAAAACCAAAGCTGGTGAAACTTTCGGTGAAGAAAAAGAAGCCATCTTCGAAGGGCATATCATGCTGCTGGAAGATGAGGAGCTTGAGCAGGAAATCATAGCCCTGATTAAAGATAAGCACATGACTGCCGACGCGGCAGCCAATGAAGTTATCGAAGGTCAGGCCACTGCCCTGGAAGAGCTGGACGATGAATACCTGAAAGAACGTGCGGCTGACGTACGCGACATCGGTAAGCGCCTGCTGCGCAACATCCTTGGTCTGTCGATTATCGATCTGAGCGCGATTCAGGATGAAGTCATCCTCGTCGCCGCCGATCTGACCCCGTCTGAAACCGCACAGCTGAACCTGAAAAAAGTTCTGGGCTTCATCACCGACGCGGGCGGCCGTACCTCTCACACCTCCATCATGGCGCGTTCCCTGGAACTGCCGGCCATCGTGGGCACCGGCAGCATCACGGCGCAGGTGAAAAACGGCGATTATCTGATTCTCGACGCGGTGAACAACCAGGTTCTGGTCAACCCGTCTAACGAGCAAATTGAAGCGCTGCGTAATCTGCAGGCTCAGGTTGCGGAAGAAAAAGCCGAACTGGCGAAACTGAAAGATCTGCCGGCGATTACCCTCGACGGCCATCAGGTTGAAGTCTGCGCCAACATTGGTACCGTTCGCGATGTCGAAGGTGCTGAGCGCAACGGCGCCGAAGGCGTTGGCCTGTATCGTACCGAATTCCTGTTCATGGACCGTGACGCGCTGCCAACTGAAGAAGAGCAGTTTGCGGCCTATAAAGCGGTGGCTGAAGCCTGTGGCTCTCAGGCCGTTATCGTGCGTACCATGGACATTGGCGGCGACAAAGAGCTGCCGTACATGAACTTCCCGAAAGAAGAGAACCCGTTCCTCGGCTGGCGTGCCGTGCGTATCGCGATGGATCGTAAAGAAATCCTGCGCGATCAGGTGCGCGCCATCCTGCGTGCCTCCGCTTTCGGTAAACTGCGCATTATGTTCCCGATGATCATCTCTGTTGAAGAAGTGCGTGCGCTGAAGAAAGAGATCGAAATCTACAAACAGGAACTGCGTGACGAAGGTAAAGCATTTGACGAATCCATTGAGATCGGCGTGATGGTGGAAACACCGGCTGCGGCGACCATTGCTCGTCATCTGGCCAAAGAAGTTGATTTCTTTAGTATCGGCACCAATGATTTAACGCAATATACTCTGGCAGTTGACCGTGGTAATGATATGATTTCACATCTTTACCAGCCGATGTCACCGTCTGTACTGAATCTGATTAAGCAAGTTATTGATGCTTCTCACGCTGAAGGTAAATGGACTGGCATGTGCGGTGAGCTTGCGGGCGATGAACGTGCTACACTTCTGTTGCTGGGTATGGGGCTGGACGAATTCTCTATGAGCGCCATTTCCATCCCGCGCATCAAGAAGATTATTCGTAATACGAACTTCGAAGATGCGAAAGTATTAGCAGAGCAGGCTCTTGCTCAACCGACAACGGACGAGTTAATGACGCTGGTTAACAAGTTCATTGAAGAAAAAACAATCTGCTAATCCAAGAGATGCGCGGCCCAAATTACTGCTTAGGAGAAGATCATGGGTTTGTTTGATAAATTGAAATCTCTGGTTTCTGATGACAAGAAAGACACCGGAACTATTGAGATTATTGCTCCCCTCTCCGGTGAGATCGTCAACATCGAAGACGTGCCGGATGTGGTTTTTGCGGAAAAAATCGTGGGCGATGGGATTGCCATCAAACCGACCGGCAACAAAATGGTCGCGCCGGTAGACGGTACCATTGGTAAAATTTTCGAAACCAACCATGCGTTCTCTATTGAATCTGATAGCGGCATCGAGCTGTTCGTTCACTTCGGTATTGATACCGTTGAACTGAAAGGCGAAGGCTTCAAGCGTATCGCTGAAGAAGGCCAGCGCGTGAAAGTCGGCGACCCGGTTATCGAATTCGATCTGCCGCTGCTGGAAGAGAAAGCCAAGTCTACCCTGACGCCGGTGGTTATCTCCAACATGGACGAGATCAAAGAACTGATCAAACTGTCCGGTAGCGTGACTGTGGGTGAAACCCCGGTTATCCGCATCAAGAAGTAATGCTTGCTGCATAAAAATGGCGCCGAAAGGCGCCATTTTTTTATATCGCGCTGGTCACCGGCTGATAGCACTTCTCCCGGGACAAGATGCGCAATCCCTCCGGCGTGCTCTCCAGAATACGACGCTCACTGTCAGAGACCAGCAGATCGCACTGGTACCCTCCGGCCAGGCCGAACAGCGACCGCGCTACGCAGGCATCCTCCAGCGCCGCCTCCCCTGTGGTATCAAAATGACCGACAATACGCCCCTGTTGGCGGATCACTAACCGATAGCTTTTCATCAGTTTTTCTCCCGTGGCGGCAGGATCAGTTCGTCACACCCCTGCGCGGCAGTCCAGTTCATGACCTCCAGCACGCGCCGGGCGGCAGCCTGCGTCGCCGCCCCCAGCGCCAGGCCGGTGAGCAGACCGCTCACCAGCTCTGCACAGAACAGATCGCCCGTTCCCTTCAGGTCCGTTTCCACCCGCGGGTGGGCCACCACCTCCACCGCATCGGCCGTCACCACCAGCACATTTATCGTCGAACGCGCCTCTCCCGGCGCGCTGGTGATCACCACCCATTTGAGGGTATCTGACAGCAGGCTTCGCGCCGCGGCGACCGCCTCCTGCTGATTGCGACAGCGCTGGCCGCTCAGCGTTTCCAGCTCAAACAGATTGGGGGTGATCCCTTGCGCCAGTGGCAGAAGATGCTGACGATAGGCGTCCGGGATCTCAGCCTTAACGTAGATGCCGCTGTCGACATCGCCGATAACCGGATCCACCAGAATGCACAGCCCGGGATGGCGGGCCCGCACCCGCGTCAGCCACTGCGCCAGACGTTCGATTTGCACGGCGTTGCCCATATAGCCGGTGGTCACTGCACGCAGTTCGCGCAACGCATCGCGTTCCTCCAGCGCCTGCAGATACCCAACAAACCACTCCTCCGGAATAATGCCGCCATAGAACGTCTCATAATGGGGCGTATTGCTGAACAGTACCGTCGGCACCGCCAGCACGCGCAAACCGTGCTGTTTAATGGCCGGAACCGCGATGCTGTTGCCAACGCTGCCATAGACTACCTGGGACTGCACAGCGACGATATCGACTTCCGACGCCCGGCTTGTGTCGTGAAAGAGCACTGATTGTATGTCATCTTGCTGGCCCATCTTTTCTCCCCCCGCTGGACAGCGGGTCACGCACTGATTATGATTCGTCCTATGCTAAATTTCATTTTGTCATAGGTCAATAATGTTTATCGGAAAAACCGCCAGCGATATCTTCGATCATATCCGCCATCTGGTGCAGAGCGGTGGGTTGCGGCCCGGAGAGGTTCTGCCACCGGTACGCGAGCTCGCCAGCCAGCTGGAGGTGAATCGCAATACCGTCGCCGCCGCCTATAAACGGCTGGTCACCTCCGGGCTGGCCGTCAGCCAGGGACGAAACGGCACGGCCATTAAAGCACGGGATCCGCTGCCGGCGCTGGAGGGCGGTGACCCAACGACGCCGCTGAACGATATCTCCAGCGGCAATCCGGACCCCGCCAGACTGCCTGAATTAACCCGTTATCTGGGCCAGCTTGCCCGCACACCACGCCTGTATGGCGATGCTCCCATCGAGCCGCGGCTTGGTCAATGGGCCGAGGCGTGGTTTGCCAAAGAGATAGCGGTTCCCTTTGCGGTGAATCTCGCCAGCGGAGCGATTGACGCCCTGGAGCGTCTGCTGTGCGCTCTGCTGCTGCCCGGCGACGGCGTGGTGGTCGAAGATCCCTGTTTTCTCAGCAGCATCAATATGGTGCGTTACGCCGGCTTTACCCCCTGCCCGGTGGCGGTGGATGCTGAGGGGATGGATCCTGACGGCCTGGAGGAGGCGTTACGCAACGGCGCACGGGCGGTGATCTTAACCCCGCGCGCGCATAATCCTACCGGCTGTAGCCTGACGGAAACCCGGGCGCATGCCCTGCGGGAGGTGCTGGCCCGCTATCCGCAGGTACTGGCGATTGTTGATGACCATTTTGCCCTGCTGTCGGCCACGCCATGGCACTCCCCTCTTCCTGCAAGTACGCAACGCTGGGCGCTGGTGCGCTCAATGTCAAAAACCCTCGGGCCAGACCTGCGGCTGGCCTTTATCGCCAGCGATGCCGATACCTCAGCGGCGCTGCGCCTGCGGCTTAACGCCGGCAGCCAGTGGGTCAGCCATCTGCTGCAGGACCTGACGCTGGCCTGTCTGACCGATGAGGCGTTTATCGCCTCGATGACGGAGACCCGTCGTCATTATCGCCAGCAGAATGAGAAACTGGCGGCGGCGCTGGCCCGGCACGGCCACAGCCATGCTACGCCTGGCGATGGACTCAATTTCTGGCTGCCGCTGCCAGCGGCGAGCCAGCCCTACGCCTTACGCCTGGCCCGCGCCGGCTGGCTGGTCCGGGAGGGGGAAATATTTGGTGTCCGAACGCCTGCGCACGGGCTGCGCCTGTCGCTGGGCCGTCTGAGTGACGCTGAGATTTCCCGCCTGGCGGCTGATATTGCGCTGGTCTTAAACCAACCCTGATGCAGGCCGTATCATTCGGCATGTTGAAGCATCTGCCGCACAGGTGAGTGATGGCAGCTGCCGATAAATTAATGAAAAAGCAAACGAAAGCAGGCACAGTCTTACCTGCATACCCTGCTCGCCCGGACGAATAAAACAGTCCCGGTGGCGGACAAATCGCTCACAAGAAGGAGCACCAGAGATGCATCACACTGACCTGGCACTGAAGGCGGTCATTGAAGCCTGCGACCGCGCTATCTCACAAGAAGATTACGATACCCTGATGGCCTATTACGCAGAAGACGCCGCGCTGGTCGTCAAACCGGGCATGGTGGTCAGAGGGAAAGAAAATATCCGCAAAGCCTTTATCGCCATTGCCGACTATTTCCAGCACCGACTGGTGGTGACTCAGGGGAAAATGGAGGTTATTGAAGGCGGCGGCAATGCGCTGGTGATTATGGAGACCCGGCTGGATATCCCGACGGCGGACGGGATATCCCAGGTCACGCGGCGCGCCACCTATGTCTTTCAGAAGCAGGGCGAGCGCTGGCTGTGTACGGTCGATAACTCCTACGGCACCGACCTGCTTGATGATTAAATGCCAGCCCCCTGGCTAAAATGTTCTTCGCCGAACACGCCGGTGGAAAGGTAACGATCGCCGCGATCGCAGACGATCGCCACCACCACCGCGCCAGGATTTTCACGGGCAATGCGTAACGCGCCCGCCACCGCGCCGCCGGAACTGACCCCGCAGAAAATGCCTTCCCGCACCGCCAGCTGACGCATGGTATTCTCGGCATCCTGCTGATGAATATCCAGCACCGCATCCACCAGCGAAGCGTTAAAGATCCCCGGCATATACTCTGCCGGCCAGCGACGGATCCCGGGAATACTGCTGCCCTCTTCCGGCTGCAGGCCGACAATGGCCACCGGTTTACTCTGTTCGCGCAAAAAGCGCGATACGCCGGTAATGGTGCCGGTGGTCCCCATGCTGGAGACAAAGTGGGTGATACGTCCCGCGGTCTGCTGCCAGATTTCCGGCCCGGTGGTAGTGTAGTGGGCGTAGGGGTTATCCGGGTTGTTAAACTGATCGAGCAGTTTGCCCTCTCCGCGTTGCGCCATCTCAAGAGCCAGGTCGCGGGCCCCCTCCATTCCCTGCTCTTTGGTGACCAGAATCAGCTCGGCGCCGTAGGCACGCATCGCCGCCCGGCGCTCCTGGCTCATGTTGTCGGGCATCAGCAGCTTCATATGATAGCCTTTCAGCGCGGCGATCATCGCCAGCGCAATACCGGTGTTACCGCTGGTCGCTTCGATCAGCACGTCGCCGGGCTGAATTTCGCCGCGCTTTTCCGCTTCGACGATCATTGACAGCGCGGCGCGGTCTTTTACCGAGCCGGCCGGATTATTGCCTTCGAGTTTGACCCAAACTTCGCTGCCGTTGTCCGGCCCCAGACGCTGAAGCTTGACCAGAGGGGTATTGCCGATGGTGTGTTCGAGTGTATTCACGATTTTTACTCAATAAAAAAGCCGGGTTGCGCTTCGCTTACCCGGCCTACAAGACGCGTAAAAACTCCAGGCCCGGAAAGCGTAGCCTTACCGGGCGATAGACCTGCTCAATAAGCTATCAGGCCGACTCCGCCAGAGCAAGCTCGCCGCGCGGCTCGATACGCTCGGTACCGTTATACAGGCGCGCGTTTTGCAGGCCAACGAACAGCCGTTCGCCGCGGGATGGCGCCTCATCGCCCGCCAGCACCACGCTCAGCGGTTCGTCATACCACCCCAGAGGCTGAACGACTAATTGGGTGTAGTGCCCTTTCGGGCTGGCTTCCAGCACCTGCACCGGCAGCGGGGAATCCAGGCTGGTCCGGCGGCTGATGTCCACTTCCCACGGACGCAGGAACAGATCCACCGGCCCCTGGTATGTTGGGGTATAGCCTAACGGCCAGCGGTGCGCGCCAACGTGGAACTGTCCACCGCGGATAATGCCCTGCAGGCGGTTTACTTCTCCCATAAACTCCAGCACGAAACGGGTCGACGGTTCACGCCACACGCGCTCCGGGGCATCGGCTTGTTCGATGTTGCCCTGACTCATCACCACCACCCGGTCAGCAACTTCCAGCGCCTCTTCCTGATCGTGGGTGACGAACACGCTGGTGAATTTTAACTCTTCATGCAGCTGACGCAGCCAGCGGCGCAGCTCTTTACGCACCTGCGCATCCAGCGCGCCGAAGGGTTCATCCAGCAACAGAATTTGCGGCTCCACCGCCAGGGCGCGCGCCAGCGCCACACGCTGCTTCTGGCCGCCGGACAGCTGCGCCGGATAGCGATCCGCCAGATGGGCTAGCTGCACCATCTCCAGCAGTTTGGTCACTTTGGCTTTAATCGCCGCCGCATTGGGTCGTTCACGGCGCGGCAGCACGGTCAGGCCAAAGGCGATGTTATCGAACACCGTCATATGGCGGAACAGCGCATAGTGCTGGAAGACGAAGCCCACTTTACGGTCGCGGGCGTGCATCCGGCTGACGTCGGTGCCGTGGAAGCGGATATGACCGCTGGTCTGATGCTCCAGCCCGGCGATAATTCGCAGCAAGGTGGTTTTTCCGGAGCCCGAGGGCCCCAGCAGCGCAACCATTTGTCCGGAAGGGATATCCAGCGAGATATCATTCAGCACCTGGGTGCGACCAAACGATTTCTTAATATTGGCAATCTCAATGCTCATGATTTCCCTCCTGTTGCGCGCGTTCTTTCTGATTGGCCAGACGCCATTGCAACATACTCTTTAAAAACAGGGTCAGAATAGCCATTAACGTCAGCAGGGCCGCAGCGGTAAACGAGCCGACGGTATTGTAATCCTGCTCCAGTAGTTCAATTTGCAGCGGCAGCGACAGCGTTTCTCCACGAATCGAACCGGAGACTACCGACACTGCGCCAAATTCGCCGATGGCGCGGGCGTTGGTCAACACCACGCCGTACAGCAGCGCCCAGCGAATATTCGGCAACGTCACCCGGCGGAACATCTGCCAGCCGGAAGCGCCCAGCAGCACCGCGGCTTCATCTTCATGACTGCCCTGGCTCATCATCACCGGCACCAGCTCGCGCACCACAAACGGACAGGTGACAAAGATGGTCGCCAGCACCATGCCCGGCCAGGCGAACATGATCTGCAGGTTATGCGCATCAAGCCAACCGCCCAGCGGGCCGTTAGAGCCATAAAACAGCAGATACACCAGACCGGCCACCACCGGCGAGACGGCGAACGGGATATCCAGTAACGTCAGCAGCAGCTGGCGGCCGGGAAAAGTAAAACGTGTCACCAGCCAGGCCAGCAGCGTACCGAACACCAGGTTCACCGGTACGGTAATCAACGCAATCATCACCGTCAGCCAGATGGCATGCAGCATGTCCGGGTTGGCCAGGTTTTCCAGCACCGGCATCAGCCCTTTGCTGAAGGCCTGGATAAAGATATAGAGCATCGGCACGACGAGGATGAAGGCGGAGACCACCATCCCGACGCCAATCAGAAACCATTTCCCCCAGTTGATGCGGGGCGCGTCGTAGCGTTTCAATTGAGTAACTTCCGCCATTAGTGACCTACCACGCGTCGACCAAAGCGACTCTGCAGGGTATTGATGGAAAAGAGCAGCAGCAGTGAGGCGGCCAGGATCACCGAGGCGATCGCGCTCGCCGCCGGATAGTCAAACTCCTGCAGACGAATAAAGATCATCAGCGAGGTCACCTCTGTCTTCCACGCGATGTTGCCAGCGATAAAAATCACCGCGCCAAACTCGCCGAGGCTGCGGGTAAATGACAGGGCAATGCCCGCCAGCAGCGCCGGCGACAGCTCCGGCAGCACCACTTTGCGGAAACTCTGCCAGCGCGTCGCGCCCAGCGTTTCCGCCGCTTCCTCATACTCGGGTCCCAGCTCCTCCAGCACCGGCTGCACGGTACGTACCACGAACGGGATGCTGGTGAAGGCCATCGCCACGGCGATGCCGAGCCAGGTATAGGTCACTTTAATATCGAACTTCGCCAGCCATTCACCGTAAATTCCGTTAACCGAAAACAGCGAAGCCAGCGTCAGGCCGGCCACCGCCGTCGGCAGCGCAAACGGCAGGTCCATTAAGGCATCCAGCAGCGTGCGGCCCGGAAAACGATAACGAGTGAGGATCCAGGCCATCAGCAGACCAAAGACGCCGTTAAAAATCGAGGCCACAAACGCCGACAGCAGCGTCACCTTATAGGCCGCCACCACCTGCGGATTGGTGATCACATCCCAGTATTGCGCCCAGCTCATCTGCGCCAGCTGCATCACCAGCGCGCTGAGTGGTAATAACAAAATCAGACAGACAAACAGCAGGCTGGTGCCGAGGCTCAGGGTAAAGCCCGGCAGCACGCGCTTGGACGACACAGCAAACATTACTTACGCCCCGCCGCCAGCAGTTTGTCCAGTTCGCCGCCGCTGGCGAAGTGGGTTTTCATCACCTCAGGCCAGGAGCCAAACTTGTCCTCTACGCGGAACAGCTCGGTCTGCGGGAATTTATCCTTCAGGGCGTCCATCACTTTCGGGTTGTTTACCCGGTAGTAGTAGTCGGTAATGATGGTTTGCGCCTGCGGGCTGTAGAGCCAGTTCAGGTAGGCTTTCGCCGCCTTTTCCGTGCCATTGGCTTTGACGTTTTTATCCACCCAGGCCACCGGGAACTCCGCCAGAATGTTGGTTTTCGGGATCACCACTTCAAATCCCTGCGCCTCATACTGCTTACGAATATTGTTCACTTCCGATTCGAAGCTAATCAGCACATCGCCCAGGCCGCGTTCAGCAAAAGTGGTGGTCGCCCCGCGTCCGCCGGTATCAAAGACTTCGACGTTCTTCAGAAACTGGGTCATAAACTGTTCGGTTTTGGCTTTATCGCCGCCGTCGGCTTTATCTGCCGCGCCCCATGCCGCGAGGTAGGTGTATCGGGCGTTACCCGAGGTTTTCGGGTTCGGGAAAATCAGCTTGACGTCAGAGCGAACCAGATCGTTCCAGTCATGAATGTTTTTCGGGTTGCCTTTACGCACCAGGAAACCCATCGTCGAATAGAACGGTGAGCTGTTGTTCGGCAGGCGGCTTTGCCAGTCGGCCGGGATCAGGTTGCCTTTGTCATGCAGGATCTGCACGTCCGTCACCTGGTTGTAGGTGACCACGTCCGCCTTCAGGCCCTGCAAAATAGCCAGCGCCTGCTTGGATGAACCGGCATGCGACTGCTTAATCGTCAGCGTGTCCCCGCCATTGTCCTTCGCCCACTGCTGCTCAAAAGGCGGGTTAAGGGCGGCAAACAGCTCGCGGGAGACATCATAGGAGCTGTTCAGCAGCTCCGTCGCCTGCGCCTGCGCGGCCAGCAGCATGGAAGCCGCCAGCGCCAGATATCCTTTTTTCAGTGATTTAACGGCCATTGCGCACCCTTATCAACGTTGAACATTTTCTGATGATCATCATATTTATAACGGGTACGAAAGGAGTAACGGTTTTATATACCGTTTGGCGATTTGGAAGTCGAAAAGAGAATAAGCAACTGGCAAAGCTTTGCTGAAAGCGGCTCGCAGATTAGACGTGTCATTGTGACAAACGGCAGCCAGGCGTGCACTGTGTTTATATGAAAAACATACAGATATTTGCTCGTCAGCTCAGACGTAGCTTAACGCCCGCAGAACGTCGACCAGGGTACTGACTGCGCAACCGCCATTTTGCTTGCTATAAGTTTCGCCGCCAGCATCCCGTGGGTCCCTATATTCTCGATTTTGCCTGCTGCGCAACACGGCTGGCGATTGAACTGGACGGCGGCCAACACGATGAGAGGCGTGCCTACGATGTTCGCCGCACCCGCTGGCTACAGAGCCAGGGATGGCGGGTTTTACGCTTCTGGAATAATGAGTTTGAAGAGTATGAAGATGCGGTGATGCAGAGAATACTTGAAGCGCTTGAGTCGCCGATGCCCTCACCCCGCCCCTCTCCCTGAGGGAGAGGGAGAAAGAGAGTCCGCACGCAGATTCCATAACCGCACCGAACGGTTCCCTCTCCCCCTTGGGGAGAGGGTTAGGGAGAGGGTTAGGGTGAGGGTGAGGGGAAAAAATTACAGCGCCTGAATACGCTCCAGGGATGGCGCGAAGTAATAGCCGCCGGTCACCGGTTTAGTGAAGCGCAGCATCGCGTCGCGTTTGCCGTCGGTATCGCCGAACATGCTCAGCAGCTGCTGCTCGATGTTATACAGGCGCGCGCAGTAGGCGCAGAAATAGAGACCATGGGTGCCGCTGGCGGTGCCGTACGGCAGGCTCTGACGGACGATTTTCAGCCCTTTGCCATCTTCTTTTAAGTCCACGCGGCTCAGGTGCGACGTGACCGGACGCTCGTCGCCATCGATCTCTTCGTTGGCTTCTTTGGTACGGCCGATCATCATCTCCTGATCCGGTACGCTCATGCGGTTCAGCTGTTTGAGATTATGCTCCCAGCGCTGGACGAACACGTAGCTGCCGCCCGCGTCAACACCGTCTTTAATGACCGCCACTTCGCGGCGGGTTTCTTCCCCCGCCGGGTTTTCGGTGCCGTCGACGAAGCCGCTGAGATCACGCTCTTCCACCCAACGGAAACCGTGGATCTCTTCTTTCACGTCGATAGCGTCGCCAAAGGCGGCCATCGCGGCCTGCGCCACCGAGAAGTTAACTTCATGACGGGCCGATAAAATATGAATCAGCAGGTCATACTGGGTGGACGGCGCCAGCCCTTTGCCATAGACCGGAAAATCTTTTAACTCTTCCGCCCCTTCGCCGCCGCTCAGCTGACGCCAGACGTTATTGCCGAACGCCACCACCGCCCCGAGTTTGGCGTCGGGGAATTTAGCCTGGAAGGTGGCCACGTTATCGACAAAATTTTTGCTCGCTTCGCGCAGGGCGTTAACGTCCCCTTTGACATTGGCTTCAATCCAAATCGCCGCGCGGCAATGTTCCGGCAAAATGCCGCTCTGAACCTGAGACATCGCTCCTCCTGAAATGATGCAACTACAACGCTATCGCGTTGCTAACGCGCCATTGTAACCGTTTTTCAGGGCCGTCGTGTCTCTTCAGATCAATTTAGCGACGCCAGATAATTTTGCTGACCTTCCAGTTTTTCAGCGTATCGTCGGAGGGCATCAGCTCGTCCGGGCCGCTCCAGTGGCCGGTAAAGGCATAGCTGATATGCTGGCTCCCCTCGGCCTGACACTCGACGACCGCGCCATTGTCATTGCTGCCTTTCTGGCAGTTGCCGAAGGCTTTGCTGTACAGGTCGCTAAACGGTGTGCCGATTTTCACGCCGCTGGCGGTTTTGATTTCGGCATCACGCACGTCAATCCGGCTGATGGTACCGTTGTCGCCATTGATGGTCAGCGCCACGCTGTTGTCTTTCAGCGCTTCAAAATAGTGGACGATATTGCCCTTATCGGTCTTCATCCCGCTGCGTAAACGGTAGTCGCTCCCCAGCGCATCGCTAATAGCCTGTTCGTTGAGCGGCGTGGAAGCCGTCAGTTTACCCACCCCCTGCTCGGTCACCTCGGTGGAAGCGCCAAACCAGTTCCACGGATAGGCCGCCGACCAGTTGACTGCGCTCATCGTGGAGCAGCCGGTCAGCGCCAGCGGAAGCGCACAGAGCATTAAACGTAGCGATTTCATATCACAATCCTTTCTGAGTCATTCAACGCATGTTGGAGTTCACGATCGGCAAAAAGTGCCCTTAAAAGGTGGTCTGGCGAAAACAGGCGCCCAGGCGACGGCTGGTTAACAGCCACCACAGGGCATAACCATCCGCCACCAGCAGCCCGATGGTCAGCGAGGAGGGAGATTCGCCGCTCAGCCATAGCATCGGCTGCCACAGCAACAGCAGCAATTGCGATAGCACCAGCAGCCAGCGCATCGCCCGCCACGCGCGCGGCAGGCGCTGACGGTAGCCGCTAAGCAGAAAGGCCAGCACCGCCGGCACGCCGGGGAGTAAACCGAGCCAGAAGCGGTCGTGATCGGGATAGAACAGATTAAGAATCGCGTCGCCCTGCTGGCGCGATGCGCCGGCCATCAAAAACAGCACCCACGTGCGCGCCTGCAACAACAGCACGCACCAGAAGAGCAAAGGCAGGCGCAGACGGCCATGGGCATCAAAATCGGCGGGGATAAACTCAGTATTCTTCATCTTCGATCAGACGCTTGCCCAGGGTCAGGACATCGGCGTATTCATAGCCCAGCCGCTCATACATTCCCTGCACCACGTCGTTGTCTTCACGAACCATAATGTTGATTTTCGGGCAGCCGCGGGCAATCAGCTTTTTCTCGAGCCGGTTGAGCAACGCGTTCGCGATACCCCGGCCACGATATTCCGGATGGACGCCGAGATAATAGGCCGATCCGCGATGACCGTCATATCCGCCCATCACCGTGCCGACCACTTCGCCATTCACTTCCGCCACCAGAAACAGGCTGACGTCATGATTCAGCTTGCGCTCAATATCCATCTCCGGATCGTTCCACGGGCGCAGCAGATCGCAGCGCTCCCACAGCGTCACAACCTCTTCGAAATCCTGCTGGCGAAAAACGCGAATCTCCATGGTATTCCCCACCATTGACGGTTAAAAACAGTGATTATGGCGCGAATATAACTGATAGCCAATATCAGGCGAAATCAGCGACAAAAAATGGCATAATATGACTTTGTCATGTATTGAAATGAAAAGTAAAACAATTCTTATTTTGAATGGTCGTAACGGCAAACGCGATACGATATAACATTGGACATCACTTGTTTACAATTCAGGCCGAATGAGCACTTTTAAACCCTTAAAAATACTTGCTTCGCGCCGTCAGGTGCTGAAAGCCGGGCTGGCTGCGATGACGCTGAGTGGCGTCGCCGCACAGGTCAGCGCAAAAGAGCAGCCACTGAAAACATCAAATGGACACAGCAAACCCGCCGCTAAAAAGGCCGGCGCCCGCCGCGTTGTGATGCTCGACCCGGGCCACGGCGGTATCGACACCGGGGCTATCGGCCATAACGGTTCGAAAGAGAAGCATGTGGTGCTGGCGATCGCTAAGAACGTGCGCAGCATTTTGCGCAGCAACGGCATCGACGCCCGCCTGACCCGTACCGGCGATACCTTTATCCCGCTGTACGACCGCGTGGAGATTGCCCATCAGCACGGCGCCGATCTGTTTATGTCGATCCATGCCGACGGCTTCACCAACCCGAGCGCCGCCGGCGCCTCGGTGTTTGCGCTGTCAAACCGCGGCGCCAGTAGCGCCATGGCAAAATACCTCTCCGACCGCGAAAACCGCGCCGATGAAGTTGCCGGTAAGAAAGCAACCGATAAAGATCATCTGCTGCAGCAGGTGCTGTTCGATCTGGTGCAGACCGACACCATTAAAAACAGCCTGACGCTGGGCTCGCATATCCTGAAAAAGATCAAACCGGTGCATAAGCTGCACAGCCGCAATACCGAGCAGGCGGCGTTCGTGGTGCTGAAGTCGCCGTCCATTCCGTCCGTGCTGGTGGAAACCTCGTTTATCACCAACCCGAACGAGGAGAAACTGCTCGGCACCACCGCTTTCCGGCAGAAAATCGCCACCGCGATTGCCAACGGCATTATCAGCTATTTCCACTGGTTCGATAACCAGAAAGCCCATTCGAAGAGACGTTAATGAAACCCGATGCCGCGCAGGTTAAAACTTTTCTGCTCCAGCTCCAGGACAACCTTTGCCAGCAGCTGAGCGCTGTCGATGGCGCACCGTTTATTGAAGACGCCTGGCAGCGGGAAGGCGGTGGCGGCGGGCGCAGCCGGGTGTTGCGCGACGGCAACGTGTTCGAACAGGCCGGGGTTAACTTTTCTCACGTCCATGGCGATGCGATGCCCGCCTCGGCAACGGCCCATCGCCCGGAGCTGGCCGGACGCAGCTTTGAAGCCATGGGCGTCTCGCTGGTGGTTCATCCGCTTAACCCCTATGTGCCCACCAGCCATGCCAACGTGCGGTTCTTTATTGCCGAAAAGCCTGGCGCCGACCCGGTGTGGTGGTTCGGCGGCGGCTTCGATTTAACCCCTTACTATGGCTTTGAAGAGGATGCCGTCCACTGGCATCGTACCGCCCGCGATCTGTGTCTGCCGTTCGGCGAAAAAGTCTATCCGCGCTATAAAAAATGGTGCGATGATTACTTCTATCTCAAGCACCGCCAGGAGCAGCGCGGTATCGGCGGTCTGTTCTTTGACGACCTGAATACCCCGGATTTTGACCACTGCTTCGCCTTTATGCAAGCGGTCGGGAACGGCTATGCTGACGCCTATTTACCCATCGTCGAACGCCGAAAAGCCATGCCGTACGGCGAGCGCGAGCGCCACTTTCAGCTCTATCGCCGCGGCCGCTACGTCGAGTTCAATCTGGTCTGGGACCGCGGCACCCTGTTCGGCCTGCAGACCGGCGGGCGTACGGAGTCGATTCTGATGTCGATGCCGCCGCTGGTGCGCTGGGAATATGATTATCAGCCCGAGCCCGGCAGCCCCGAGGCGGCGCTGAGCGAATTTATTCAGGTGCGCGACTGGCTGTAACGGCCGGATGGCGGCTGGCCACCCGGCAGCGGCGTCGCTTCGCTCACACCCACTGGCGCAGGCGATGGTGCAGCGTCATCGACGGTTTCTCAGCAAACAGCTGCTGATAGTCGGTGGCGAACTGCCCCAGATGCCAGAATCCCCACTGCATGGCCGCCTCCTTGACCGTCTCCCGCTCTGACCAGGGACTTATCAGCTCCCGGCGTACGGCGTTCAGACGGATCCGTTTGAGCCAGGCGTTGGGGCCAATCCCCAGAATCGCATGGAAGGCGTTTTGCAGGGTGCGACGGCTGACGTACAACTGCTGGCACAGGTCGAGAACGGTTAGCGGCTCCGCGCTGTTTTCCAGCACATATTCGCGGGCCTGCGCCAGCAGACGGCGGTAGCTCTGGTGGCTGATACTCTCCGCGCTCACCATCGGCTGCGCCTCTTCGAGCATCGTCCCCATCGCCAGCAACAGATTATCCCGCAGGACTTTACGCACGGCCGGCTGATGAAGGGTATCCGGATGCTCGCTGAAGGTGGCCAGCGCCTGCTGCACAAACCCCCACAGCGCGGCCTTATGCGGCTCCCGAACTGCCAGCGCTGACTGGTTGCGTAGCATATGCAGCACTCGCTCCGGGTGGTGCAGGAAACTGGCATGGCGAGAAATCACCTCCTGGGAAATGACTACTCCGAGGATGGTGTAATCATCCGGCGTGCTGAGCTCGAACTCCGTACCGCCGGGACGGGTGGCGATTTCTGCCCGGCCCAGGCACTGCGAACCAATAAACCCCTGCTCTCCCCGCGCCGCCGGAATACCAAACCAAAAGGAGTTCGGCCAGACCACGCAGGACTGGCGCAGCGCCAGCCCGGTATATTCGCGAAAGACCTGGATCTCATCGAGCAGAATTTCGGTAAACTCGCCGCGAAACTGCCCCGGATGCAGCTGATCGTAAATCTGTTGCCAGGCGGTAATGGTCAGGGCGTGCTCATACACATCGGTTGTGTGTCGTTGATGAATATTGTCAATTTCAACCTGGGGCGTCAGCCGGGTATTTTCAGGTAACGCCTCGCAACAGAGATGGTGCAAATTTGCAGAACGACGCTTTTTCATAATCGTTAAAGCCGGGGGCAAGCCGCTCCCGGCACCTCCGACAGGTTATGGATTTTTGAGACGATAGCGGCTACTGCGTTTGCGTAGCGTCCCTGCGGAAAAGAGCTGATCCAGCGCCTGGCGGGCCTTATCCAGCGGCCAGGCAAAATGCGCGGCGACCTCGCCGGCCGTCATGCCCTGACGAACTGATGCCAGCAGCGTCAGTAACGCTTCCGATGATGCCGGGTCAGCAGGCGGCAGGGGCGCTGGCGGCGGTGGCTGAAAGCCGCCGATCAGCCACTGGGTATCCTCTTCCGGACGGCCGATTTCCCGACGGCTGATCACACATCCGGTTCGCTCCGCCGCTACGCTTCCGGCATCCAGCGCGGCACGACAGGCCGCCAGATCCCCCTCCACCACCAGCGTCAATCTGCCGGGGTCGAGCACTTCATGACTGAGCAGGCGCACATTGGCCGCCTTGAGCATGGCATCCGCGGCGTCTACAGCGGCGACCATGCCCTCCACTTCCAGCAATCCCAGCGCATTGATCATCGCTCCCTCCGTTACGCACGCTGAACAGGATGACGGGCAATATCGAGAACGGCATCGGTAAAGGCGTTGCAGGCGGCTTTACAGGCGGCCTGACTTCCCGTCAAAAAGGCGGCCGAATAGTTGGTTTCCGACGGCGGCGGGACGTAGGTCACCAGCTGAACGTCGGCAGACTTCATCGCCGCATCGATGCCGTACGTCGCCTCCAGCGGCGGCGCCACCAGATAAGCGATCGGATCGCCCAACGCGATGCCAGCGGTGGATGAAAGATAAGAGCCGGTACGCGACACCACGTGCGCCAGAAACGCGGTATCTTGCGCGTCGTTAGCCCACTGGAACGCCGCCCCGCTTTCAATATGCGCCATCATGGCATCCAGCCCGGCGCGAACTTCCGCCGGGTTCGGGCCGCCGAGCATAATCAGCACTTCACCGGCGGTGGGCGACGGGCCGTGAGCCGCTCCGGCATACAGGGAGCGGCCATAGACCACCTCCACCATCGCCTGCTTTGTCGCTTCATCGGCGGCAATATACGTCACGTCATCAGAATCTGCCGTGATGAGTCCGAGGCTACGTATATGTGGCGGTAATTTAAGCTCCCGGGCAAAACCGTCATTCACCGAGGCAATGACGCGCATGGCAGTGACCGAGGGTCGAATCAAATCTAATGCGGGCATGATGCCTCCTTAACGGCTCATGTTGATACCGGAGGCTTTCTGCTCCAGCATGCGTTTGGCTAAATCCACGATCACCGCGGCGGCTTCTACCGGCGGGGTGCCGCCCTGGTGAATATTGGAGATACAGGTCCGGTCGGCCTCGACGGTGGTCGCCACCCGCGGGGAGTACACCGCGTAGCAGGAGAGGCTCTCTGACTGGCCAAGTCCCGGGCGCTCGCCAACCAGCAGGATCACCACCTTCGCGCCGAGGATCTCGCCGATCTGATCTTCAATCTTGACGCGGCCATAGCGCACGAAGAACGGCGTCCCGACCTTCAGACCCGCCTGTTTCAGGCCGGCAAGCAGCGGCGGCAGGATCTCTTCGTAGTTGGCGGTGATGGCATCCGTCGACAGGCCATCGGACACCACCACCTGCACATCCGGATCCATCACGCACTGCGCCTTCAGCGCATCGATGGCCTCCGGACTGAGACGGCGTCCCAGATCGGGGCGCGTGAGGTAGCGATTTTTGTCGCTGATTTCCGAACGCACTTCCAGCAGCCCCTGCGCTTTCACCCACGCCTCCGGCACCTCTTTGAGCACCGTATCTTTCGAGCGCGAGTGATCCGCCAGGAAGCGCAGCAACGCGAGGGTGCGCGGACGCGGACCGGCGCGACCGGTGCAAACGCGCGCTGCGGTGCTGCGTTTCAGTTCGGTCAGCACTTCGGCGCGGTGCGGATGTTGTACGCCAATCCAGGCTTTCGCTTCCGCAGAGCCCAGATCCAGCGCGCAGCTTTCCACTGTTGCGTCGGTGGCGCACGCGGCAGCGTGGCAGGCCGGCGTCGTCGCTACGGGGGCCTCTGGCTGTGTCTGTGGCTGTCCCATTGACGCCATTACGCTGCGTACAATGTCTTCAATCTGTTTTTGATCCATGATGTGTCATCCCCGCGTCATCAGAAGAACAGTGACGGATCGCCCGCCCGTTTGGTCAGACGACCATTTGCCATAATGCCCATCCGTTCCAGCCAGCCTTCGAACTCCGGTGACGGACGCAGACCCAGCAGCTGGCGCACGGTCGCGGTATCGTGGAAGGCGGTAGTCTGGTAGTTGAGCATGATGTCGTCGCCGAGCGGCATGCCCATGATGTAGTTGCAGCCAGCGGTCGCCAGCAGGATCATCAGGTTTTCGTTGAGGTTCTGATCGGCATCGGCATGGTTGGTGTAGCAGCAGTCGCAGCCCATCGAGATGCCGCTCAGCTTGCCCATAAAGTGGTCTTCCAGCCCGGCGCGAATAATTTGTCGGTCGTTATAGAGGTACTCCGGCCCGATAAAGCCCACCACGGTGTTGACGAGGAACGGATCGTAGTGCCGCGCCAGGCCATAGTTACGCGCTTCCATCGTCACCTGGTCGGCGCCGAAGTTAGCGCCCGCGGAGAGCGCCGAGCCCTGCCCGGTTTCAAAGTAAAGACAGTTCTCCCCGGCGATGCGGTTAAACTCCGCTCCCACCGCCCGCGCTTCATCGAGCATCGCCAGTTCGACGCCGAACTCTTTTAGCCCTTTTTCGCTGCCGCAGATGCTCTGGAAGATAAGCCCCCCCGGCGCGCCGCGGCGGATAGCTTCGATCTGGGTGGTGACGTGCGCCAGCACGCAGCCCTGGGTCGGGATGGAAAACTTGTCGATCACCCCATACACCGTATCCAGCACGCGACTCAGGTTCTCCACGTCGTCAGTGACCGGGTTGACGCCAATCACCGCGTCGCCCGCACCGAAGGAGAGCCCTTCGTAGATTTGCGCGGCAATACTCTGCACGTCGTCGCGGGTATCGTTCGGCTGCAGGCGGCAGCTAAAGGTCCCCGGCAGACCGATGGTGGTATTGGCTTTTTTGATCACCGGCATTTTTTTGCCGCCATAGATCAGATCGGCGTTGGAGCAGATCTTGGCCACCGCCGCCACCACCTCGGAGGTCAGCCCTTTGCGGACAAAGGCGATATCGTCGCTGGTGACCTCGTCGTTGAGCACGTATTCGCGCAGGTCGCTGATGGTCCAGTGTTTGATCCGCTGATAGGCGGTTTCGTTCACGTCATCCTGGATCAGGCGCGTCACGCAATCCTCCTCATAGGGGATCACCGGGTTATTGCGGATATCGGCCACCGTCATATCAGAGAGCACCTGCTTGGCGGCCACGCGCTGCTGCGAACTCTCCGCTGCCACGCCCGCCAGCACATCTCCCGAACGCAGTTCGTTGGCTTTCGCCAGCACCTCTTTAACATCCTTAAACTGATAAACATTGCCGAACAATGTGGTCTTTAGTTTCATAAGTCGTTCCCTCAGGAAGGAAATGCGAGTGATTTCACCGTCACCGGCACAACCGATCCGCCAAAAAGAGGCGTACCAATGTCGATATAGTCCCCCGCCCGGACGCTCACCTCATCGATGACCGCCAGCGGAAGGTGTGGAAGCTGCGGCCGCAGCAGCATGCCCAGCGCTTTGCCAAAATCCTGCTCGGCCACCAGCAGCAGCGGACGCGGATTGGGAAAGCGGGCGACAAACGCCAGCAGGGCGTCAATTACGGTCAGTAAGGTGGCGTAGCGCACCGGAAGTGAAGCGGGAAGCGCCAGCACGTAAGCGTCCGCCTCGGGGGCCAGATCGAGCTGCGTCAGCGCCTGCCGCCAGGCGTTCGGCAGATCGGCGGCCTCCTGCGGGATAGCCACCGGCAGATTGCGCAGCGGCAGTTGAACCCTCTCCAGCCAGATGGTGCTCCCGGACAGGGACAGCGTATGCGCCCCGGCGCCAATCACCGTGGCGCGCACGGTTTGCGTCGGAAACTGCACGTTCATTTCACGCAGGCGCGGATGCTCGTGCAGGGCCGTGGCCAGCAGCGGCCCGATATCGGAAAAACAGAAAGGATCGGCGGGTTGATGGCGGTAGCACTCCCCCACTCCGCCGGAAAGAGTAATCACCTCCGGCTGAACACCCGCAGGCAGTACTTCGGTTTGCATCAGCCCCTGCGCCAGCGGTGAGAGCCTGCCGTCGATCACCTCAACGATCAGCCCCGCCATCCGGCGCGCCACCTGCGCCAGCTGACCCGCAGTCAACGATAAAGCATCGGTTCCCGGGCCGAATACCGCATCGACAATCCGCTGTCCTGGCGAGTGCGCGTGGACCACGCGCCCCTGAGCGTCGGTTTCCAGCAGGCGGCCGCCGACGTTGAGGCAGGCGGTGGCGCTGAGGTTACCGGCGTCAAACAGGGCATAGTTCGAGGTACCGCCGCCAATATCGATATTAAGCACCCGGCACATCCGCTGCCGGGACAAGGTCTGCGCCCCGGCGCCGTGTCCGGCAATGACCGACTCCAGGTGCGGCCCGGCGCTGGCGACGACAAAATCGCCCAGCGACTGCGAGAGCGCCATCACCGCCGGGCGGGCATTGCGGGTTTTCGCGCTTTCACCAGTGATGATGATCGCCCCGGAGTCCACCGCTTGCGGGGCAATACCGGCGGCCCGGTACTGAGCCAGAATCAGCGCCTCAAGCTCGGCCTCTTTCAGTTCTCCCTGCTTATCAACCGGCGTAAAAAAGACCGGGCTTTGCCAGCTAATGTCGCGTTTGATGAATTCGTAGCGCGGCACCTGGGAGACCGCCGCGCGGTTCACCAGCTCGAGGCGCGAGAAGATCACCTGCGTGGTGGTGGTGCCGATATCAATACCGACGCTCAACAGCTGGCGCGTGTTCACGAGTGCGCCTCCGCTTCGGTGTTGGCAGGCGCCGGTACGTTTTCATCTTTTGGCACCAGCAGCATCGCCACGCCAATCGCGGTAACGCCGCCGACCAGCTTGCCGACGATCATCGGGAAGATCATGGCGTTCATGTTGGCCGCCGCAAAACCGAGATGGTCGCCGAGGGCGAACGCCGCTGACACTGAGAAGGCGCAGTTGATCACTTTTCCGCGGGTATCCATCTGCTTCATCATGCCGAACATCGGGATATTGTTCGCGAGGGTAGCGACCATGCCGCCGGCAGCCATATTGTTGATTTTGAGCAGATTACCGACACGCATCAGCGGCTTTTCAAACCAGCGGGTCAGCAGGAGCACCATCGGGTAAGCGCCGAGCAGCACGCAGGAGATAGAGCCAATGACTTCGATGGCGCGCATCACCTCGCCGGGCTGGTCACCAGGCGCCATAAAGATCGGGTCGAGTCCTGGGATCAGCTCCCAGCCGAGCAGGAACTTGATCACCGCCGCCGCCAGGCCGATGGTGATCAGCGCCACGAGGAATTTGGCGAAGATCTGGAAGCCGTTGATCATTTTTTCCGGAATGAACTTCAGCCCCAGCGCCACCAGCACGGCGACGATGATCACCGGGATCATATTCATCAGGATCAGCGCGAAGGTAAACGCTACCGGCTGGCCGTTGATCTCCACCCCGGAATACATCGCCACCAGACCGCCGGCGATACAGCCGATAGGAATAGTGACAATGCCCGCCAGCACGCCGAGCGCCAGCCAGCGGCGATCGGCAGGTTCGATAATGCCGAGCGCCACCGGAATGGAGAACACAATGGTCGGCCCCATCATGGAGCCGAGGATCAGGCCCGAGTACATCCAGGCCGCCACGTCGCCGCCCGCCAGCTCTTTGGCGAGGAAGAAACCGCCCATGTCGCACGCCAGCAGCGTGCCGGCAAACATCGACGGGTTGGCGCCGAGCATCTCATACAGCGGGATAATCACCGGACCGAGCAGATGGGCCAGCACCGGCGCCAGGGCGGTCATCCCGACCATCGCCAGGCCCAGCGCGCCCATCGCCATAAACCCTTCTTCAAACTGACCGCCGGATCCCTCAATGCTTTTCCCCAGTTTGCCGAGAAAGCGCGCCGAGCCGCCGAACTGCGACAGGATCCTGTCCACGGCGGCAATCAGCATAAAGAACATCATGATGTACATGATGATTTCGTTAATTCCCATAGCCCTTACTCCCTGTCATTTATGATTGGTAGATACTGTGAATACGGGGACATTAGCCGCACTCGGGGAACTTTCCCGGGTCGCGGCGTGAACGCCTTACCCGGGCTACGGCATAGCAGACGGCTGTGATCCTGTAGCCCGGCTAAGCGCAGCGCGAGCCGGGAAAGCCACAGCCACACGCCTCCGGGAAAATCCGCATTTATTGCGCCGCCGCGTACAGCTCGATAATCTGCTCCCGGGTGGCGGTGCGTGGATTGGTGCGCAGACAGATGTCGTCCTGCGCCGCCTGTGCCCAGGTGGCGTAGTGCGCGGGCGTCGCGCCGGCATCCGACAGCCGCATCGTCAGACCGACTTCCGCAATCAGTTCGCGCACGGCGGCGATTGCCTCAAGGTCATCGGTTTTCCTGCCGGTCAGCGCCCGGCCGATCTGGCTGAAGCGCCCCCGGCACACCATACGGTTGAAGCCCATCACCGTTGGCAGCAGCATGGCGTTGGCCAGACCGTGCGGAATATGCAGCGCCGCCCCCGGCTGATGCGCCATGGCATGGCATAGCCCCAGCCCGGCGCTGGAAAACGCCATCCCCACCATGCAGGAGGCCAGCAGCATGTTCTCCCGCGCCGCCAGATCCTGGCCGCAGCCCACCGCTTTCGGCAGCGCTTCGCCGATCATGGCTATCGCCCCCATCGCCAGACTGTCGGTAAACGGCGTGGCGTGACGGGCGCTGTAGGCCTCGACGGCGTGGGTCAGCGCATCAATCCCGGTCATCGCCGTGACAGACGGGGGAACGCCCTCAGTTAGGGCGGCGTCGAGGATCGCCACATCCGGCATCAGCGAGGCATGCGCCAGCACCTGTTTGCGTCCACTTACCGCATCAATAATCACCGTCACGTTGGTAGTTTCTGACCCGGTGCCGGCGGTGGTCGGCACTGCGATCAGCGGCAGACGTGGCTGTAATTCGCTGTGCTCCGTCATCTCCCCCAGCGTCTGCTCAGGGTTGGCGACCAGCAGCGCCACCGCTTTCGCCGCATCCAGCACCGAGCCGCCGCCGAAGGCCACCACGCCGTCGCAGCGCGCGTCCCGCAGCTGGGCGACCGCAGCGCAGACATCGGTGACGCAGGGTTCGCCGGCCGGACAGGGCCAGAGGGTCATGGCAACCCCTTTCATCGCCAGGCTACGCTCCAGCCCGGCGGTCATTCCCGCCTGATGGAGAAAACGGTCAACCATGACAAACAGATGCTTCAGGCCTCGGGCCTGCGCTTGCGGGCCGCAGGCCGCCAGCGCGCCGACGCCGTGCAGCGTCACCGGCGGAACGTTGAAGCTTTTCACTTGCTGAAGATTCAGCGTATCGAAGGCGTGGAACAGCGCCGTCTGCAGTTCAGCTTGCATAGATCCCCTCCGCTTTTTCCCTCCCGCTGTTGGCGATTGCCAGCGGGGTCATAAACAGGCTGTGCCGGGGTAAATGCACCTTCAGCGTCGGGAAACATTGGCAAAAAAGCGCCCTGACGCCCGGCTGCATGCAGGCGCCGCCTGCCAGCCACAAATCACCAATCCCTTGTCCGGTAATATGTCGGGCGACAATCTCAGCCATCTTCTCGTACACCGGTTTCACTACCGGCCAGATCTCTCCGGCATGGCGGCGCTTGTACTGCTCAGCCTCTTCCAGCCCGATGCCGCGATTCCCGGCCAGAGTCAGGGAGATATGGTGTCCGCCGGTGGCTTCATCCGCCGAATACGTCACCCTGCCCTGTTTAACGATGGCGATCCCGGTGGTGCCGCCGCCGATGTCCACCACCCCGGCATTATCGAGCTGCAGCAAATCCGCCACCGCGGTGGGCTCATCCAGCACATGACTGATCTCCAGCCCGGCGGACTCCAGGACGTTGATCGAAATGCGCGGATCGGTGCCGGGCGGAAACGAGGTCGCCGCATGCGTAAAGCGGCAGCCCAGCTGCTGTTCGAGGGTCGCGAGATGACGGCGCACGAGGGTGACGGCGCCGAAGAAGTCCCAGACGATGCCGTCGCGCACCACATCGGCCCAGTCAAGACATACCGCAACCGGCTGGCCATCACGGTCGACCACCATCGACACCACGTCGCAGGTACCTAAATCGATACCCAGCCACAGCGGCGACTCGCTGGCGGCGGGCGCCTGGTTACACAGGGCAGCGGCTTTTTGCAGTCTCGGCGAAAGCCAGCGTTGTTCGTCGTGCGCCATGTTCATCCCTTATACGATTCGAAACGCATCCACCAGCACGCAGCGGCGCAGACGAACGAAGGTCCGCGCGCTGGTTACCCCTTCCCCGGTTGGGGTGGTGATGGTCATGGTGGTCCAGCCCTCACCGCCCAGCCCAAGCCCGGCGATGCACGGCCCGTTTTTGACGAAGATGCTGGTGTCGATGGCATTCGCCATCTGGTTCATGTTGTCGATATTGCGCGAGTGCATCGCCGCCGTATGGTGGCAGCCGCCTTCCAGTTGCACCGCCAGGGCGATGGCCTCCTCGACGTTCGCCACCCGCACCACCGGCAGCACCGGCATCATCATTTCAGTCACCGCAAACGGATGGCTGGCGGGGGTTTCCACGAAGAGCAGACGGGTTTGCGCCGGCACCTGCAGGCCAATCGCCGCGGCGATTTTGCCCGCATCGCGGCCGACCCAGTCGCGGCTGACCGTGCCTTTGCCGCGCTCGTCGATATTTTTCAGCAGCAGCGGCTGGAGCTGTTCGGCCTGCGCCGCCGTGAGTTTCACCGCCTGCTGGCCTTCCATCAGGCGCATCAGTTCGTCGGCGACGCTATCGACCACGATCAGCACCTTCTCGTCGGCGCAGATGATGTTGTTATCAAACGAGGCGCCTTTGACGATCGCTTGCGCGGCGCGCGGCAGATCGGCGGTCTCATCCACCACCACCGGCGGGTTGCCGGCCCCGGCGGCAATCAGACGTTTGTTGGTATGTTTGCGCGCCGCCTCGACCACTGCTTCGCCGCCGGTCACCACCAGCAGGCCGATACCAGGGTACTTAAACAGCCGCTGGGCGGTGTCGATATCCGGGTTCGCCACGGTCACCAGCAGGTTGGCCGGGCCGCCGGCGGCCACTACCGCCTGGTTAAGCAAGGTGATCGCCCGCTGCGAGACCTGTTTCGCCGCCGGATGGGGGGCAAAGACTACGCTGTTGCCGGCGGCAATCAGACTGATGGCGTTGTTAATCACCGTCGCCGCCGGATTGGTCGAGGGCGTGACCGAGGCCACCACGCCCCAGGGCGCGTTTTCAATCAGCGTCAGGCCGTTATCGCCGGTCAGCACCTGCGGAGTCAGACACTCCACGCCTGGCGTACCCCGTGCCTGCGCCACGTTTTTGGCAAACTTATCTTCAACGCGTCCCATGCCGGTCTCCGTCACCGCAAGCTCCGCCAGTTCACGGGCATGCTTTTCACCCGCCTCACGAATGGCCTGAATCACCTGCTGACGCATCGCCACCCGCTTTAATCCCTGCTGGGCCGCCGTTGCCGCCGCGACAGCGTCATCCAGTGAGGCAAAAACGCCCCTATCATGAACGGCGTCAGCAGGCTGACTGCTGTCTTTCATTTTCAGCAGTACCGCTTTCACTACCTGTTCAATGTCCTGTTGATTCATGATTTTTCACCCTACTTATGGAAGAGCACCTGACCATCGGCCGCAGCCTCATCCACGATGCCAATCACGCACAGATCGACCGGAGAGGCGCCCTGTGCGTGCGCCTGTCGCGCCGAGCTGCCGCTGACCAGCAGCACCCACTCCCCGCATCCCGCGCCGATGTTGTCGATGGCGACCGCGCATTGCCCGTCGGGTTCGCCGCGGGCATTGAGCATCTCCACCATCAGCAGTTTGTCGTGGGCCAGCCCTTCATGGCGTACGGTGCAGACCACATATCCGGTTACGACAGCCAGCTTCATGTCCATCTCCGCGTGTGATGTGCAGGCCGGAAAAGCGCAGCGCCATCCGGCATTCATGCCTTTTCATGGCCGGATAGCGACGCGCTGACGTCTCATCCGGCCCGAACTTTCCGGCACCCCCTCCCCCGTTAGATGTTGCTGTCGCCCTTGAAGCTGATCGGGAAGACCTCTTCCAGATCGCCATGCGGGCGCGGGATGACATGTACAGAGACCAGCTCACCGATACGCTGAGCCGCCGCCGCCCCGGCATCCGTGGCGGCTTTGCACGCCGCGACATCGCCGCGCACCATGGCGGTCACCAGGCCGCCACCGATCTGTTTCACGCCTACCAGCTTGACGCGGGCCGCTTTGACCATGGCGTCGGAGGCCTCAATCAGTGCAACCAGGCCCCGGGTTTCAATCATTCCTAATGCTTCCATTGTGTTTTCCTCTCATAAGGGGTCCTGAAGGGGACCATTCATTCAACCAGCGTGGACGAGTCGGGGATCCGGCTTGCGTCCGTCTGGCGCGGTACCGACGCCACCAGCGCCAGTTCGATAATTTCCTCTACGCTACAGCCTCGCGAGAGGTCGTGAAGCGGGGCGGCGAGGCCCTGGATCAGCGGCCCGATGGCGCGATACCCTCCCAACCGCTGGGCGATTTTGTAGCCGATGTTGCCCGCCTCCAGCGACGGGAAGACCAGCACGTTGGCCCGCCCCCGCAGCGGGCTGCCGGGCGCTTTGTGCGCGGCGACGTCGGGTACGAAGGCGGCGTCAAACTGCAGCTCGCCATCGACCATCAGCTGCGGCGCCCGCTGACGCACGATCTCCGTGGCCTGCTGGACGTTAGCGACGCAGGGATGCCGGGCGCTGCCGTGCGTGGAGAAAGACAGCATCGCCACCCGCGGCGCTTCGCCAGCGATCGCTTGCCAGGTCTCGGCGCTGGCAATCGCGATATCCGCCAGCTGCGCCGCCGTCGGCAGCGGCACCACGCTGCAGTCGGCAAACCCCAGCGGCTGGCCGGCATACTGGGGCAGCATCAGAAACAGCGAGGAGAGCGTTTTACACCCCGGCTGCAGGCCGATAAGGCGCAGACCGGCGCGCAGCACGCTGGCGGTTGACGAGAGATTCCCGGCGATACACACCTCGGCCTCACCGCCGCTAACCATCGCCGCGGCGAACATCAGCGGGTCGGCCAGCTTGTCGACGGCATCGGCGGGCGCTTTATCGCCAGCGCGCGCCTGCCAGGCGGCGGCAAACGCCTCGCGCATCGCCAGATTGCTGTGCGGATCGATGACCTGCACTCCGGTCAGCGGCAAGCGCTCGCCAAGGGCGAACTGCCGCAGCGCGAAGGGGCTGGCGACGAGGATCGGACGCGCCAGGCCCTGCTGCTGCAGATAATGCGCCGCCTTCAGCACGCGGACGTCCAGCGCATCCGGGAACACCACTCGGGCGGGGGCGCGCAGCGCCAGTTTGCGGCATTGGTCAATGATCATCTTCACCTCCCAGGTGCTGCTGCAGCTGGCTGAGGGTTGGCGGCGAATCCGTCACGTCCAGGAGCATCATCACGTAGACCGCGCTGGAGAGACGGTTGAGCGCTTGCATAATATCGGCGCGCCGGACCGCAAATTGCGGCGTGATAAACACCTGCGCCGCGGTCACCTCCGCCTCGCGGACTTTGCCGCGCAGCAGATTAAGCAGCGCGACCTCGCGCCCATGGCGGGCCTCCGGCACCAGGTGATCGTGGCCCAGGAAGCGCAGCGGCTGATGGGACAGACGGTGTAGCTGTCCCTCGCTGAATCCGGCTATCGACTGCGCCGCCAGCGGCTCCTCCAGCGCGTCGGCGCGCATGATGTTGCCCAGCCGCGAACGGATATCCATCAGCCACGGCTGCCAGGACTCCGCCAGTTCAATTTGCAGCCACACCGTCAGAGCGATGGTGCTGTCCAGCACCGCACGGAAGGCCAGCCGCGGATCGTTTTTCGCCACCAGGGTATCGGCCGTCAGGTGGGTCAGGGTGTCCGGCTTTTTATCCACCGGCTGGTGACAGAGCTCGCAGCAGGCCTGGGGCGGATGGTCGCGGCTGGTCAGGACATGCACCGGCTGCGGCGTCTGTTCGTCATCCTCGACAAACAGGCGCCCCTGGCGGTCGAGAAATTTGACCCGCAGATGCCGACTTTCCAGCAGCTCCCGCGCCGAGGGCGTCAGGCGAGCGTTGGCAGGAAGATGGATTTCACCGCCTTCGCTGAGCGTATGATTCGCTCTGAGCCACGCTTCGGTAATGAAATCGTTCATAGCGATTGCCAGTTTGCCGGCCAGGCGACGTACAGGAAGCGCACCGTCGACGGGGTACCGAATTCGATGCTGGCGCCTTTCGGGATAAACATGACGTCCCCTGCTTTGGCAATCAGCGTTTCCCCCTGATGGCGCACATGCAGCTCGCCCTCCAGCACCATATCGATTTCGTCGTAGTTCAGCGTCCACGGGAAGAAGGCGTTCTCCCACTGCATAAATCCGGCGGCCATGCTGCTGCCATCCTGGTCGGTCACCAGGTCCGTTAAGCCAACGCAGTGCGGCTGGGCGCCGTCGAAGCGGCCAAACTTCACGCTGCTGCCATCGATCACTTTGATGCCGCCTTTGCCGGTCACGGAGTCAAATCCTGGCTGCATCGCCTCCTGCACCAGGGACTGCTTCTCCTTCATCACCTTTTCCATCAGCTGCGCCACCAGGCTTTCGGTAAACTGGCCTTCCGGCAACTGCGCCAGGATGGTTTCGCGGATCCGCTGGCTTTCCGTTTTGTCGCTGTCCGCCGCTGTCGCCGCCGGCGCGGCGCCATCATCCTCGGTGATAGTGAATCCCAGCAGCTCGGCGACTTCGCGCGCTTCCGGGGTGATAATGCTGGCGCGCAGAACAACTGACATCGCCTGTTCGCCGCGCGCGTGGGCGGCACGAATATCGTTAGCGGTAATGAGTTTCTTCACCTGGCCCTTCCTCCTTTTGGCTGAGCTCACTCAAATAATTTTCCAGCGACGCGACGCTTTGCGGATCGCAACCGTTGAGGGCGAAAACCGGCGCCTGAAACCCCATCCCGTCCAGCAGCTGCCGCACCGCGGCGACGTTGGCATCCGGCAGATCCGTTTTACTGATCGCCACGATAAGGTGCTTTCGGCTGCCAATATCCAGTAACCCGGGAGGCAGGCGACTTTCGGTATCATTGGCCGCGTGGACATAAATCAGGGTGTCCACATCCTGCAGGGTGGTAATTAAGGCGTGATACCAGCGCGGATGGCTGAAATATTCCCCGGGTGTATCGATGTCGCCACGATCGTTAAATTCCAGCGCCTGCGTTTTTCTGGCGAGGGAATAATTTCCCTGCAGGGCATTAAATAATGTGGTTTTTCCTGCACCGACGGCGCCGACAATGGCAATACGCTTCATGGTCGCTCTCAATTAACTTTTCGTTAATTCGCACAAGGTATAATTTAATAAGCGGCCTAACCCGCCGATGGTCTGCAGGAGCGCCTCCTCCACCGCGCCGACCGAACCGTAGATCACCAGCGCGCCGCTAAACCGGTCGAGAAAACCGATGTGCACATCGGCGGCCTTCATCGCCAGATCGCCGGCGATCATCGCTGTTTCCCCCGGTGTCAGCGTCATAATGCCGATCGCGCCGGATTCGGGTACGCCGATCTTTTTCGCCAGCTCCGCTCCCGGGTGGGCAATCAGATGCGCCAGTGTGACCTGTTTGCCTGGTACGAATTCCTGAATAATGCGTTCTTTATCCATGACTGATTGCCCCCCTGAAATCTGTCCTCATGGTGACGGTATTTCAGCGCGGAAAATAACAAATTTCGGCAAGTGGGGTTAAAAGGTGAAGTGGATCACTCAGGAGAGAAAATAATAATTCGGCGGAATTAAAAAGGCAGGCTCAGCGTTTTTACTCGCCGGCCTGCCTGATATTGTGCGCGGAAAACTCTCCGCGCGTTAATGGGAAAAAAACGAGATTACAGCGGTTCGGTTTGCGCTTCGACAACCGCCAGCGCCACCATATTCACAATGCGGCGTACGGAGGCGATCGGCGTCAGAATATGCACCGGCTTCGCCACCCCCATTAGCACTGGTCCGACGGTCACCCCTTCCGAACTGGAGACACGCAGCAGGTTATAGCTGATCCGGGCGGCTTCCATATTCGGCATCACCAGAATATTGGCCGATCCCTTCAGCGGGCTGTCCGGCATGCGGTCGTTGCGGATGCTTTCCACCAGCGCGGCGTCGCCATGCATTTCGCCATCGATCATCAGCTCCGGGGCGCTCGCCTTCACCAGTTCAAGGGTTTTGCGCATCTTGCTGGCTGACGGGCAGTCGGCGGAACCAAAGTTGGAGTGCGACAGCAATGCCACCCGCGGCTCAATACCGAAGCGACGCACGCTTTCCGCCGCCATCAGGGTGATCTCCGCCAGCTCTTCCGGGGAGGGATCGTGATTGACATAGGTGTCGGCGATAAAGGTGTTGCCGCTCGGCAGCAGCAGCGCATTCATCGCCCCGGCGGTGCTGACGCCGTCGCGATAGCCAAACAGCGGCTGCACCACGCGGTAGTGGTCGTGGTACTCGCCGATAGTCCCGCAGATCATCGCATCCGCTTCACCGCGATGAACCATGATGGCGCCAATCACCGTGGTGTTGCTAATCACCGCCCGCTGCGCCTGCTCCTGGGTAATGCCGCGGCGCTTCATCAGCTGGTAGTACTCGCTCCAGTACTCTTTAAACCGCGGGTCGGATTCATTATTGACGATCTCAAAGTCAACGCCGGCCTTGATCTGCAGACCCAGCTTCTGGATGCGCATTTCAATCACGCTAGGGCGCCCCACCAGAATCGGTTTGGCCAGCCCCAGCGACACCAGCTCCTGAGTGGCGTGCAGCACCCGGGTCTCCTCCCCTTCCGCCAACACCACGCGCTTCGGCTCTTTGCGCGCCTGAGAGAAGATAGGCTTCATAAACAGGTTGGTTTTATAGACGAACTCGCTCAGCTTCTCGATATAGGCGTCAAAATCGGCGATCGGGCGCGTTGCCACGCCGGAGTCCATCGCCGCCTTCGCCACCGCAGGGGCGATTTTGACGATCAGCCGCGGGTCGAACGGTTTCGGAATGATGTAGTCCGGGCCAAAGCTTAAATCCTGATCGCCATAGGCGGAGGCCACCACTTCGCTCTGCTCGGCATGGGCCAGCTCGGCAATGGCGTGCACCGCCGCCAGCTTCATCTCTTCGTTGATCGCCGTCGCGCCGACGTCCAGCGCGCCGCGGAAGATGAACGGGAAGCAGAGCACATTGTTGACCTGGTTAGGGTAGTCGGAGCGACCGGTACAGATGATGGCGTCATCGCGGACCTGCTTCGCCAGCGGCGGCAGAATTTCCGGCTCCGGGTTGGCCAGGGCAAGGATCAGCGGCGCGCGCGCCATCTTCTTCACCATCTCCGGAGTCAGCACTTTCGGGCCAGAGCAGCCGAGGAAAATGTCGGCGCCATCGATCACATCATCAAGCGTACGTTTGCCGTCGTCTTCCACTGCGTAGGCGGCTTTGGTTTCCGCCATGTTCGGTTCACGGTCTTTATAGATGACGCCTTTCGAATCGCAGACCACGATGTTGTGCTTTTGCATCCCCAGCGCCACCAGCAGGTTCATGCAGGCGATCGCCGCCGCACCCGCGCCGGAGACCACCATCCGCACGTCGGACAGATTCTTCTCGACGACGCGCAGACCGTTGAGGATCGCCGCGGTGCTGATGATCGCCGTGCCATGCTGATCGTCATGGAAAACCGGAATATTCATCCGCTCGCGCAGCTGCTGCTCGATGTAGAAACACTCCGGCGCTTTAATATCTTCCAGGTTGATACCGCCGAAGGTCGGCTCAAGGGCGGCGACGACGTTAATGAATTTGTCCGGATCCAGCTCATCGACTTCGATATCAAACACATCGATGCCGGCGAATTTCTTAAACAGGACGCCTTTGCCCTCCATCACCGGCTTGCCGGCCAGCGCGCCGATATTCCCCAGCCCCAGCACCGCGGTGCCGTTGGAGACGACCGCCACCAGGTTGCCGCGGGCAGTGTATTTGTAGGCGGCCAGCGGATCTTTTTCGATTTCCAGACAGGGGGCCGCGACGCCCGGCGAGTAGGCCAGCGCCAAATCGCGCTGGGTGGCGAGAGGTTTGGTCGGCGAGACCTGGATTTTTCCGGGAACCGGAAATTCGTGGAAGTCGAGGGCGCTCTGTTTTAACTGCTCATCCATTTTCTATTCCTTTCTTTCACGTATCGTTCGTAGGGGAAAAGCGTGATGACCATCCTGTCGTTCACCTTTCAGTGGCAGACAGTATCCCTCCTGGCGGGGCGATAAACTTTGAACACCGCCAAACTCTGGCCATCGCTATGATCTGGTTGTTATCAATTTATAGCGGTTATGTTACCCGGATTCGCCGCCAATAATAGCCCCGTCTGCTATGCTTTTTGGTTATGTACCTCATCACTATTTATACCGCATACCGGCAAGCACTCATGTAACACCTTGTTCCAGGAGGACTTATCTATGAATCAGCTAGACAGCATCAAGCAGTTCACCACCGTGGTCGCCGACAGCGGCGACATCGAATCCATTCGCCACTATCATCCGGAAGATGCCACCACTAACCCCTCCCTGCTGCTGAAGGCCGCCGGCCTGGCGTCCTATAGCGGACTCATTGACGACGCCATCGCCTGGGCGAAAAAGCAAGGAGGCGGCCGTGAAGCGCAGGTGACTCACGCCTGCGATAAGCTGGCGGTCAATTTTGGCGCGGAGATCCTCAAAAGCATTCCGGGCCGGGTCTCCACCGAGGTGGACGCCCGGCTCTCCTTCAACCGGGAGAAGAGCATCGAGAAGGCGCGCCATCTGGTGGCGCTGTATCAGGAGATGGGCATTGATAAGTCGCGGATCCTGATCAAACTGGCATCCACCTGGGAGGGGATCCGCGCCGCCGAGACGCTGGAAAAAGAAGGCATCCACTGCAACCTGACGCTGCTGTTTTCCTTCGCCCAGGCCCGGGCCTGCGCCGAAGCCGGGGTCTATCTGATCTCCCCTTTCGTCGGGCGTATTTATGACTGGTATCAGGCGCGTAAGCCGCTGGATCCTTACGTGGTGGAGGAAGATCCGGGGGTGAAATCGGTGCGCAATATCTATGACTACTTCAAACAGCATAAATACACCACCATCGTGATGGGCGCCAGCTTCCGCCGCACCGAACAGATCCTCGCCCTGGTCGGCTGCGACCGGCTGACCATCGCCCCGCCCTTGTTAAAAGAGCTGCAGGCCAGCGACGCCCCGGTGGTGCGCAAACTGATCCCTGCCAGCCAGATCCTGCCGCGCCCGGTGCCGCTCAGCGAGGCGGAGTTCCGCTGGGAACATAATCAGGACCCGATGGCGGTCGAAAAGCTGGCGGAGGGGATCCGCCTGTTCGCCGTCGATCAGCGCAAACTGGAAGATCTGCTTGCCGCCAAACTGTCACTTTAGTCTCACGGAGAAAACTATGTCCCGAAGAGAGCTTGCCAACGCCATCCGCGCCCTGAGTATGGACGCGGTGCAGAAAGCCAATTCCGGCCACCCCGGTGCGCCAATGGGGATGGCAGACATTGCCGAAGTGCTGTGGAACGATTTTCTCAAGCACAATCCGCAGAACCCTGGCTGGGTGGACCGCGACCGCTTTATTCTGTCCAACGGCCACGCGTCGATGCTGCTCTACAGCCTGTTGCACCTGACCGGCTACGATCTGCCGCTGTCAGAACTCAAGCAGTTCCGTCAGTTGCACTCAAAAACGCCGGGCCACCCGGAGCATGGCTATACCCCCGGGGTGGAGACCACCACCGGCCCGCTGGGCCAGGGGCTGGCGAATGCCGTCGGCATGGCCATCGCCGAACGCACCCTGGCGGCACAGTTTAACCGCCCCGGTCATGAGATTATCGACCATCACACCTGGGTTTTCATGGGCGATGGCTGTCTGATGGAGGGGATCTCCCATGAGGCCTGTTCGCTGGCCGGTACGCTCGGACTGGGTAAGCTGATCGGTTTTTACGATCACAACGGCATCTCCATCGACGGCAAAACTGAAGGCTGGTTTTCCGATGATACGGCCGAACGCTTCCGCGCCTATCACTGGCATGTGATCGGTGACATTGATGGTCACGATCCGCAGGCCATTAAACAGGCCATTGCGGAAGCGCAGGCGGTGAAAGATAAGCCGTCGCTGATTATCTGTCGGACCATCATCGGCTTCGGTTCGCCCAACAAAGCGGGGTCGGAAGAGTCTCACGGCGCGGCGCTGGGCGAAAAAGAGGTGGCCCTGGCCCGCCAGCAGCTGGGCTGGAAATATCCGCCCTTCGAGATCCCGAAAGAGATCTATCAGGGCTGGGATGCGCGTCCGCGCGGCGAAAAAGCCGAGCACGCCTGGAACGAGAAATTCGCCGCCTACCAGCAGCAGTTTCCGGAGCTGGCCGCTGAGCTGACTCGCCGCATGGATGGCACCCTGCCGGAAGACTTTGCCGCGACCGCCCGCGACTACGTGGCGAAACTGCAGGCCGAGCCGGCGAAAATCGCCAGCCGCAAGGCCTCGCAAAACGCGCTGAACGCCTACGGCCCGCATCTCCCGGAACTGCTGGGCGGTTCGGCGGATCTTGCGCCGAGTAACCTGACCATCTGGTCTGGCTCGACATCGATTAAAGACGATCCTGCGGGCAACTATATCCACTACGGCGTGCGCGAATTTGGCATGACCGCGGTGGCCAACGGCATCGCCCTGCACGGGGGCTTCATTCCGTATACCTCTACCTTCCTGATGTTCGTGGAGTACGCCCGCAACGCCGCGCGCATGGCGGCCCTGATGAAGGCCCGGCAGATCATGGTCTATACCCATGACTCCATCGGTCTCGGGGAAGATGGCCCGACGCACCAGGCGGTGGAACAGCTGGCCAGTCTGCGTCTGACGCCGAACTTCAGCACCTGGCGCCCCTGCGACCAGGTGGAGACCGCCGTCGCCTGGCAGGCGGCCATTGCGCGCCAGAACGGACCAACGGCGCTGATCCTGTCGCGGCAAAACCTGGCGCAGATGCCGCGCACCCCGGAACAGGTGCAGGCTATTGCCCGGGGAGGCTACGTGCTGAAAGATGCCGGCGGGAAGCCCGACCTGATCCTCATCGCCACCGGCTCGGAAGTGGAGATCACTGTGCTGGCCGCAGAAAAACTGTTGGCGAACGGGGTGAATGTGCGGGTCGTCTCGCTCCCTTCCACCGATGTGTTTGATGCCCAGGATGAGGCCTGGCGCGAGTCGGTGCTGCCGTCGGACGTCAGCGCCCGGGTGGCGGTCGAGGCCGGGATAGCGGACTACTGGTATAAATATGTCGGCTTAAAAGGCAAGATCGTCGGCATGGCCGGCTATGGCGAATCCGCCCCGGCAGAGCAGCTGTTTCCGTTCTTTGGCTTTACGGTCGACCATATCGTCGCCACCGCGGAGCAGGTGCTTAACGGGTGATCCACAGCGTGGGCCAGGCGTCTGGCCCCTGCCAGTTATCACACGTCGGCTGCTGCGCGTAGCGGGAGAGACTGAACCGCTGGCCGTCAAAACGCCAGCGGGTCTGGATCCCGCAATCGCCGGCCTCGCGGCCTTTATCCAGGGTCACCAGCTCATGGCGGCGATCATCGTAGCTGGCGTTGATAAGCTCGATCTCCCGCGGTGCCTCGCCCGGTGGCTGAAACGGCAGCGTCAGCCGCACCTGACGGGCGACATAGGGCCGCTGGCGGGAGACCAGCCAGGCCAGCCAGACGGTGTTGTACGCGCCGGATTCGCAGCTGGTCATCAGCAGCACTTTGTCATCCGTCAGCGCAGTAACGCGAATTTCACGGCGGAAGGGATCGAGGGAGCAGTTGCTGTTGGTCATCCGCTCATTACCGTAGTCCATCAGATCGTTGAGCTCCTCACGCCCCAGCGGCGACTGCGCTGTTTCCGCGGTCGCCACTGCGCGCAGCGCCGGGGCCGGCGGTACGCTGAGCGGCGGCTCTTCCCCTTTGCCGACCCAGGCCGTTTCACTGCCTACCCGCTTTTGCCGATCGTCGATAAAAAACAGAGCCGCTTTCAACCCCTGCAGGGAGATGCTCTGCAGGCCATTGGCCAGCGAGAGAGCTTTCCCCTCCTGAACCTGCTGGAGAAATGCATCGATCGTCACGCTGTCGGCGGTTTTAATGAGCTTATCTTCAATGTGCCAGCGCTTGTCGGTCAGGGACACCGGTTTGCCATCCAGCAGCAGGCGCGGCGCTATCGGCGCGAGCGTCGCCACCGGATTACCGGTGCCCCCCAGTTCGATACGCAGGCTGGCGTCAGTCACTGCTCCGGCGCTGCGGCTGAGGGTCATCACCAGCCCATAATGCAGCCCCACGTTACGGGTGACGCAGAAATTTTGGTTGTTACAGGTGACCTGCCAGTCGTTGAAGCGCTGCTGCGTCGGTGCCGACCATGCCTGCGAGCAAGGCAGCACCGCCAGAAAGAGGAAATAAATGATGCGAAAAAGCATGAACCGCCCGACCCCAGATAAACCCGACCACGGCGCCTATCCTGGACAACGGCAGCCGCTTACTCAATCGGATTTGTCAGAGTTCCCCGACATCAGGCCGGAGGTTTGCAGATACTGCAGCAGAATGACCGCCTTACCGTCGCGGATCTCACCGTCAGCGACCATCTGCAGCGCCTGGCTAAAAGGCAGCTCCAGCACCTCGATGGCTTCATCATCCACTCCGCCGCCGCTGGTGGTTCGCTGCGCGTCGCTGTACTCGGCGATAAAGAAATGCACCACTTCAGTGACGCCCCCTGGCGACATAAACAGCTCAAACAGCTTACGCACCTCGCCCACTTCGTAGCCGGTCTCTTCCACCGCCTCTTTACGAATGCAGGCTTCCGGCTCGTCGTTGTCCAGCAGCCCGGCGCAGGTTTCAATCAGCATGCCGTCATGATTGCCATTGACCCAGGTGGCGACCCGGAACTGCCGCACCAGGACCACCGTCTGCTTATGGCGGTTATACAGCAGTACGGTGGCGCCATTGCCGCGATCGTAGACTTCGCGCTTATGGCGCACGACGCTGCCGTCCGCCCGCGTTAGCTCATAAGTCATGTTGCGTAGTACGAACCAGTTCTCAGAGAGGATTTTATCTTTAATGACGTGAATATTGAGTGACATACCGACCCCACAGCGTAAAAGGACGCCCTCATACTACGCTGCGGGGCCGGGTTTGTCGTCAGTGAAGCGGCGTCGTTTTCAGCGCCAGATAATCCAGGATCCCCTGCGCCGCGTGACGGCCTTCCGCCATCGCCGTCACTACAAGGTCTGCGCCGCGCACGGCATCGCCGCCGGCAAAGATCTTCTCCTGACTGGTCTGGTAACGGTAACGGCTCTCGACGCCGGCTTTGATGCGCCCCTGACTGTCCAGCGCCACGCCCGCCGCTTCCAGCCAGGGCATGCGGTGCGGGTGGAAGCCAAAGGCCATGATCACCGCATCCGCCGGCATAACAAACTCACTGCCGGGGATCGGCGTCGGGCGGCGGCGTCCTCCCGCGTCCGGGGCGCCCAGCTCGGTGCGCAGAAAACGTACCCCATTCACCCGCCCGCTTTCGTCCAGCTCCAGGGTCACCGGCTGGACGTTAAACTCAAAGACCGCCCCCTCTTCGCGGGCGTTTTTGACCTCTTTTTTCGAGCCCGGCATGTTGGCTTCATCCCGCCGATAGGCGCAGGTCACCTGGCGGGCGCCGTGACGCAGCGCGGTGCGCACGCAGTCCATCGCTGTATCGCCGCCGCCCAGCACGACGACGTTCAGCCCAGCGGTGTTGATATAAGGCTCCTGAGCCGATGCCGCCAGCCCCATTACCTGTTTGGTGTTGGCGATAAGAAACGGCAGCGCATCGTAGACGCCGGGGGCCTCTTCGTTCGGCAGCCCCGCCTTCATGGAGCGATAAGTTCCGGCGCCAACGAACACCGCGTCATAATCGGCCAGAAGCGTCGCCATGGGGATATCTTTCCCCACCTCACAATTGAGCTCAAAGCGGATACCCATCTCGCTGAAAATGGCCCGCCGCCGGGCCAGCAGCGATTTATCCAGCTTGAACGCCGGGATGCCGAAGGTCAGCAGACCGCCAATCTCCGGATGACGGTCAAAAACCACCGGCTGGACGCCATGACGCACCAGCACATCGGCGCAGGCCAGCCCGGCCGGCCCGGCGCCGATAATCGCCACCCGCTTACCGCTCGGCTTAACCTGCGAGAGGTCCGGACGCCAGCCGCTGGCCAGCGCCTGGTCGGAAATATAGCGCTCAATGTTGCCGATGGTGACTGCGCCGCTTTCATCGCGCAGGGTGCAGGCACCTTCACACAGCCGGTCCTGGGGGCAGACGCGACCGGTGATCTCCGGCAGACAGTTGGTCTGATGGGAAAGCGCGACCGCGGCGGCGATATCCCCCGCCTTAACCAGCTCGACCCACTGCGGGATATGGTTATGCAGCGGGCAGGTCCATTCGCAAATACTGTGTTCCCCACACGTGAGGCAGCGGGCGGCCTGCTGCTGCGCCTGCGCCGGGGTGAACGGCTGATAGATCTCCTCAAAGTGGCTCTTACGCGCCTCCGCCGCCAGCTTATCCGGCTCCCCGCGCGGCGGCGTCATCGCCATTTGCCTGACCTTCGCGCCAACATTGGGCTGGCTGCAGGTCAGCGTACCGCGCTGCCACGGCTGCACCTCCTGGCATGCCGAGCGCAGTCGCCGCTGCTTCGCCAGCGCGGTCAACGTTTCATCGTCGGCGAGGGTCAGTGCCTGCGCGGGACAGTTTTCCACACAGGCCGGTCCCGCCTCGCGGCCCTGGCACAGATCGCATTTCAGCGCGCTGGCCTTTACCAGGCCCGCAGCCTGCGGCGTCACCACCACCTGCATCACCCCGAACGGGCAGGCCACCATGCAGGATTTACAGCCAATGCATTTCTCCTGACTGACCTGAACGCTGTCGCCGGACTGGGCAATGGCGTCGTTGGGGCAACTGCGGACGCAGGGGGCGTCTTCACAGTGGCGGCAGGTGATAGCGTTACGCTGGCCCGCCGCTTTGATGACGGTGATACGAGGTAAAAAGCGCTGCGGGGTCAGCACGTGTTGCTCCTCGTTATGCGCCATTACGCAGGCCACTTCGCAGGCCTGGCAGCCGATACATTTTCGACTATCGCTCAAAATAAAGTGGTTCATGGCTTCCTTTTGTCTTCTTGGTGAATAACCCCTCAATGCGCATGACTATTTATTACCCGACAAGACGGCGCCGGAACAATGTCCAAATGCCCAGGATAAACTTTTTCTGGAGAGAATCCGTTTTGGATCAATTTTTTTGACTTAAATGAAATGAGGTTTCACACCGGCAAGGGATAATGCGCCTCTCTGAGGCTGCAAAGCAGGCTCACTGCCTGCTGGCAGGAAAGTTCGAGGTTTCTTTACGATACGGCAAAAGCAACATGATAAATTACACTATCTCCTTAATTTCTCCACGATTGCCGGAGGCGCTGGCGCTAAAGTGGCACAGGCTGTGCAATAACAAAAAAATGTGCATATGAGGTCTTTATTCTGATGGCGAATTTCTTTATCGATCGCCCCATTTTTGCGTGGGTGCTGGCAATCCTGTTATGTCTGACGGGCACCCTTGCCATTTTGTCGCTTCCCGTTGAACAGTATCCCGACCTCGCCCCGCCGAACGTGCGGATCACCGCCAACTATCCCGGCGCCTCCGCGCAAACCCTGGAGAATACCGTCACCCAGGTTATCGAACAGAATATGACCGGCCTCGATAACCTGATGTATATGTCATCCCAGAGCAGCGCCACTGGCCAGGCGACGATCACCCTCAGCTTCACCGCCGGTACCGACCCGGACGAAGCCGTGCAGCAGGTTCAGAACCAGCTGCAGTCGGCGATGCGTAAACTGCCGCAGGCAGTGCAAAACCAGGGGGTGACGGTGCGCAAAACCGGCGACACCAATATCCTGACCCTCGCCTTCGTCTCCACCGACGGCAGCATGGATAAACAAGATATTGCCGACTACGTCGCCAGTAACATTCAGGACCCGCTCAGCCGCGTCAACGGCGTGGGGGATATCGACGCCTACGGCTCGCAATACTCAATGCGCATCTGGCTCGACCCGGCGAAGCTCAATAGCTACCAGCTGACCACCAAGGATGTGACCGACGCCATCAGTTCGCAGAACGCCCAGATTGCCGTCGGCCAGCTTGGCGGGACGCCTTCGGTCGATAAGCAGGCGCTGAACGCCACCATCAACTCGCAATCTCTGCTACAAACCCCGGAGCAGTTCCGCAATATCACCCTGCGCGTCAATCAGGATGGTTCAGAGGTGACGCTGGGCGATGTCGCCACCGTCGAGATGGGGGCGGAGAAGTACGACTACCTCAGCCGCTACAACCGGCAGGCCGCTTCGGGCCTGGGAATTAAGCTTGCTTCCGGCGCCAACGAAATGGCCACGGCGGAGCGCGTGATCAATCGCCTCAATGAGCTGTCGCAGTATTTTCCTCACGGTCTGGAATATAAAGTCGCCTACGAGACGACCTCCTTCGTAAAGGCCTCCATCACTGATGTGGTCAAAACGCTGCTGGAGGCGATCCTGCTGGTCTTCCTCGTGATGTATCTGTTCCTGCAGAACTTCCGCGCCACCCTGATCCCGACCATCGCCGTGCCGGTGGTGCTGATGGGCACCTTTGCGGTGCTGTATGCCTGTGGCTACAGCATCAACACCCTGACGATGTTCGCGATGGTGCTGGCGATCGGCCTGCTGGTGGATGACGCCATCGTGGTAGTGGAGAACGTCGAGCGCATCATGAGCGAGGAGGGCCTGTCGCCCCGCGAGGCGACCCGCAAATCGATGGGGCAAATTCAAGGCGCACTGGTGGGGATCGCCATGGTGCTGTCGGCGGTGTTTGTGCCAATGGCCTTCTTCGGCGGCACCACCGGGGCCATCTATCGCCAGTTCTCAATCACTATCGTCGCGGCGATGGTCCTCTCGGTGCTGGTGGCCATGATCCTCACCCCGGCCCTTTGCGCCACGCTGCTCAAGCCGGTTAAGCCAGGTGAATCCCATGAAAGAAAAGGCTTCTTCGGCTGGTTCAACCGCACCTTCAACCGCAGCGCCAGCCGCTACGAAACCTTTGTCGGCAAAATTCTTCACCGCTCGCTGCGCTGGATGCTGATCTACGTCGTCCTGCTCGGCGGGATGGTGTTCCTGTTCCTGCATCTGCCCACCTCGTTCCTGCCGCTGGAGGATCGCGGGATGTTCACCACCTCGGTCCAGTTGCCGAGCGGCGCTACTCAGCAGCAGACGCTGAAAGTAGTGCAAAAAGCGGAAGATTACTTCCTCAATAATGAGAAGCAGAACGTCGAATCGGTATTTGCCACCGTCGGTTCCGGCCCCGGCGGCAACGGGCAGAACGTGGCCCGCATGTTTGTGCGTCTCAAAGACTGGGACCAGCGCGACCCGGAAACCGGCTCCTCCTTTGCCATTATTGAACGCGCCACCAAAGCGTTTAATCAGATCAACGAAGCGCGGGTCATCGCCAGCAGCCCGCCGGCCATCAGCGGCCTCGGCAGTTCGGCAGGCTTCGATATGGAGCTTGAGGATCACGCCGGTAAGGGGCACGATGCGCTGATGGCGGCACGCGATACGCTGCTTGAGCTGGCCGGCAAAAACCCACTGTTGACCCGGGTCCGCCATAACGGGCTCGACGACAGTCCGCAGCTGCAGGTCGATATCGATCAGCGTAAAGCGCAGGCGCTGGGCGTCTCTATTGACGACATCAACGATACGCTGCAAACCGCGTGGGGGTCGAGCTACGTCAACGACTTTATGGATCGCGGCCGGGTGAAGAAAGTCTACGTCCAGGCAGCGGCGAAATACCGGATGCTGCCAGACGATATCAATCTCTGGTATGTCCGCAACAGCAGCGGCACGATGGTGCCGTTCTCGGCCTTCGCCACCTCACGCTGGGAGACCGGCTCGCCGCGGCTGGAACGCTACAATGGCTACTCGGCGGTGGAGATCGTTGGTGAGGCGGCGCCGGGTATCAGTACCGGCACCGCGATGGACATGATGGAGAAGCTGGCCGCGCAGTTGCCAACCGGCTTTGGCCTCGAATGGACCGCCATGTCCTACCAGGAACGCCTCTCTGGCGCTCAGGCGCCGGCACTGTACGCGATTTCGCTGCTGGTGGTGTTCCTGTGCCTGGCGGCGCTGTACGAGAGCTGGTCGGTGCCGTTCTCGGTGATGCTGGTGGTCCCGCTCGGGGTGATTGGCGCCCTGCTGGCGACCTGGATGCGTGGCCTGGAGAATGATGTTTACTTCCAGGTGGGCCTGTTGACGGTGATCGGCCTGTCGGCGAAAAACGCCATTCTGATCGTTGAGTTCGCCAACGAGCTGAACGAGAAAGGCCAGGATCTGCTCAGCGCCACGCTGTCGGCCTGCCGTCAGCGTCTGCGCCCCATCCTGATGACCTCGCTGGCGTTTATCTTCGGCGTGCTGCCGATGGCGACCAGCACCGGTGCCGGCTCCGGCAGCCAGCATGCGGTCGGTACCGGGGTGATGGGCGGGATGATCTCCGCCACCGTACTGGCCATCTTTTTCGTGCCGCTGTTCTTTGTGCTGGTACGTCGCCGCTTTCCGCTGAAGGAGCGTCCGCAATAAGCCGTCGGGCGTTGGCGGCGAGCCTTAATAACAGAAAAGGCGACCCTTAAGGTCGCCTTCTTTATGTGTTCAGAACCATGACGCGCTTATTTACTTCGCGTTATTCCCCTGCTCACATTGCGGAAATTTATTTACGAAGCATGCCTTCAATAAAATCTTTCCAGTTCCCCAGTTCATGTTCAATCATAATAGCCTCTCTTATTATTATGGTCGATTCTATATAACTTCATTGCTGATGGGAAGTTGTGCTCCCCTATTGCTCTGATTGTCTTGTGGACGTCTGACAGAGATAAAACCTCTGGTTGCCGCCACTATGCCGTTTCGTATGTAAAAATTATGTGACGCAGAGCACTCTCAGGCAACATTTTCGCAATATTGTTAATAGCCTCACATCACTTCCGCGAATGAGCAAAAATTCACCACGCCGTCAATTGAATGAGATACCCGGTAAAAAGTTATATTTATTCATCTGAATCACGTATTATTTCAGTAAGACTTATATATTCGGAAATATCTGAGTTAACCGCTTAATTGAATGTGAAAGGTTTATCTATGCTCACCATGTACGGAATTAAAAACTGCGATACCATTAAAAAAGCCCGTCGCTGGCTGGAAGCGCATCAGATTGCGTATCAGTTTCATGACTACCGCGCCGATGGCCTTGACCGCGCGCAACTGGATACCTTTATTGCCGAACTGGGCTGGCAGGCGCTGCTGAACACCCGCGGCACCACCTGGCGCAAACTCGACGAGTCGCTGCGCAACAGCATCGATAATGCCGACGCCGCCGCCGCATTGATGCTGGAAATGCCGGCGATTATCAAACGCCCATTGCTCTGTGCGCCCGGTCGTCCTATGCTGCTGGGTTTTAGTGAAGCAAGTTATCAGCAGTTTAACGAGGTATAGTCTATGTCTTGCCCGGTCATTGAGCTGGCTCAGCAGCTTATTCGCCGCCCTTCCCTTAGCCCCGATGATGCGGGATGCCAGGCGTTAATGATTGAACGCCTGCGTGCGATCGGCTTTACCGTTGAACCAATGGATTTCGGCGATACACAGAATTTCTGGGCCTGGCGCGGCCACGGCGAGACGCTGGCCTTCGCCGGCCACACCGACGTGGTCCCGGCAGGCGACGCCGACCGCTGGATCAACCCCCCGTTCGAACCGACCATCCGCGACGGGATGCTGTTCGGCCGCGGTGCAGCAGATATGAAAGGCTCGCTGGCGGCGATGGTGGTGGCGGCGGAACGTTTTGTCGCGCAGTACCCGAATCATCGCGGCAGACTGGCGTTTTTGATCACCTCCGATGAAGAGGCCAGCGCCAAAAACGGCACCGTCAAAGTAGTGGAAACGCTGATGGCGCGTAACGAGCGTCTGGATTACTGTCTGGTCGGCGAACCCTCCAGTACCGAGGTGGTCGGCGATGTGGTGAAAAACGGCCGCCGCGGCTCGCTGACCTGCAACCTGACCATTCACGGCGTGCAGGGCCATGTTGCCTATCCGCACCTTGCCGATAACCCTGTCCATCGCGCGGCGCCGATGCTGGCGGAGCTGGTCAATATCGAGTGGGATAAAGGCAATGAATTTTTCCCGCCAACCAGTATGCAGATCGCCAACGTACAGTCCGGTACCGGCAGCAACAACGTGATCCCCGGCGATATGTTCGTCCAGTTCAACTTCCGCTTCAGTACGGAACTGACGGACGAGATGATCAAAGCCCGCGTGGTCTCCCTGCTGGAAAAATACCAGCTGCGTTACAGCGTGGAGTGGTGGCTCTCCGGCCAGCCGTTCCTCACCGGGCGCGGTAAACTGGTGGATGCGGTGGTGAGCGCAATTGAGCACTATAATGAGATCAAACCGCAGCTGTTGACCAACGGCGGCACCTCTGACGGTCGGTTTATCGCCCGCATGGGGGCGCAGGTGGTTGAGCTGGGCCCCGTGAACGCAACCATTCACAAAATTAATGAATGTGTGAACGCCGCCGACCTGCAGCTGCTGGCACGGATGTATCAACGCGTAATGGAACAGCTGGTCGCCTGACGAATTGACGTAAAGAGGAAGCGCGCATGGAATGGCTTATTAAACACTGGTGGATTCTGGTTCTGGTCTTTTTGGTGGGGGTGATTATCAACGTGATCAAAGATCTGAACCGCGTTGACCACAAAAAATTCCTTAACAACAAACCCGATCTGCCGCCGCACCGTGATTTTAACGATAAATGGGACGATGACGACGACTGGCCAAAGCACGACCAGTCGAAGAAACCGTAAGTTTGCCTTTATCGCGGTACTGCCCGCCTGTAACCCCGTCCGCCGGGGTTACAGCATTTCGATGATATCGTCCCCTTTTGGCGTACTGCCGCTCAGCGCCTCATCAAAATAGTGCTTCGGCACGGTATAACGCAGACGCTCGATGGCAAACTGCATGCTGCGATCGTCAATGGCATGCCCCAGATCGTCAACAATATCTAAGGTCACGTCGCCGCCCGCCTGCTGTAATGCCTCCTGAGCCGACACCGCCCACGCCAGGTCGATAACCCGATCTTCCCCCCCGTGGATCAGATGAATGGTGGTGGCCGTCGTTGCCGTCATCGGCAGCGTCGCGTAGCGGCCATTAAAGGCGATCACTCTTGAAGCCAGATCTGGCGCCGCTTTGATACTCTCCAGCGACATAATCGCCCCCTGAGAGAAACCGATCAGCGCGGTGGCCAGTGGACTGACGCCGCTTTTCTCTTGCCAGTAGCGCACAATGTCAATGAAGGTCGGCATAATGGCATCGATGCGCTGCTGACGATTCTCTTCCGTCACTCCCTGCACCGAAAACCACTGCCGACCGTTGGGACCGCAAGGTTCGACCCCGCCGATGCTGACAATTAGCGCATCGGGAAACTGCGGCGCGAACCAGCTGCCGATTTGCCCCATAGAGACCGGGTTATCACCCACACCATGAAACAGCAGCAACAGCTGTTGCGCAGGCGTCGCAGGGCTTTGAACAATAAAATGATCGTGTTTCATGGCTGTCTCCTTAGTGTATGCGGGCAGTTTACGCCGCTCGCCAGATATGACCATGTCATTTAACTGAATGAGTTAGTTAAAATAATTGCAGATGCGCCACCTGCTGACGCAGCGCCTCAGCACGCGCTGCATCGAGGAAGCGCAAGGCGTCAGCGGCCTCAACACGCCATCTCGCCAGCAGGGCTTTACGCCCCGTCAGCCGCAGCGCAGCACACAGCGCGGCTTCCTCTTCCCCCTGCAGACGTCCGCGCAGAGCCGGCAACGGCATGTCGGCCTGCATCAGCAGGCGGTTGAGGCAGCCCAGCGCCGCGGCCAGCGGGCGATGGGCGAAAGCAAAGCTCGCCGCTTCCAGCCAGTCCTCATCACTAAGCATAGCGTCTGCGACGGCCGGCAGCGGCGCGGATTCGTCCCGCCACGGGCGAAGCCAATATTCATCCCGCAGCAGCCGCTGCGCCTCCCGCTGCGCGAGCTGGTGCCCCGCTGCAGTCAGCGGGAACAGAGCCATCGCGGTATAGCAGCCGCTGCTGGCCTCGCGATGGGTTCCCAGCCGCACGAGGATAAACCCGCAGCGTTGCCAGAAGCGCAACAGCTCAGGGGTATAGCCGAAGCTGACGGACAGATAGTCATAGCCTGCGGCATCGGCGGCGATACTGGCGATCATCTTCTGCCCGAGACCTTCGCGCTGACGGGCAGGATGGACAGCGATCCGACTGACCCGCAGACCGGACAGCGTCGCCGCCAGGGGACTGCCGCCATGCGCCGCCAGCGACTGGGCGACCAGATTCCCGCGCGGCCGGCGAAACCCTGCCCACACCGCCCGGCTAAGTTCGGGAGAAAGTCCCCCCTCGGCCACCAGCCACAGCGCGCCCGCCACCGCGCCGCTGGCGCGAGCGCAGCGAAAAGCCTGGCCGGGGGCATCCATCATGCGCCGCAGATCGAGCGGGGAAGTCCGGTAGTGCGCCCCGGACAATAGCTGGTACATCGCCTCCGGTAGCGCTGGCTGCGATTGCCAGCAGGACTGATTAACCGCTTCCAGCACCACCTCCCCCGTCGGCGCGTCGCGAAATGCCTCATCGTTAAAGATCAGCAACTGACGGATGGCTGACTCCAGCGGACAGCCCGCCGCCCAGCGGATCGGGGCGCTCAGGCTGAACGACTGCAGACGGGGCAGGCTGGCGCAAAATTTCAGCAGGAATCCGCGACCGGTGCCTTCATAACCCTGCACCGTCGTGGTGAGTAGCGTGCGGGGAAAACGGCTTACCAGCTGCCGGAGAAGCGGAGCCGGGATCGACGCGGCCTCATCGACAATCAGCCAGGCCGCCGTTTCTTGCGACGCCAACAGCGCATCGGGCGCCATAAAGCGGAACGCCTCGCCGGCAAAGCTCGCCAGCACCTCGACGGCGCTACGCGTTGGGGCGGTGACGATGGCCTCGCCCCCAAGCTGGCGCAGCAGCATGCCCGCGAGAGCGGATTTCCCTCGCCCGCGCTCTGCCGTCACCGCCGCGATACCGGGCGGTAGCCGCGACAGTTGCTCAAGGATTAGCGCCTGCTCGGCCTGGGGGTGGCCATCGGCGGGATGCCAGTCAGGGCGCGGGGCGGCCAGCGGGAACCGCGGCCGGTCCGACTGCTGCCAGAGCAGCACCTCCGGATCGGCGATAAACTGCCGGCAGCAGCGGTGAACAAAGTTGGGGGTAACGATAGGGTCGGGAGTATCGCTCCAGCGCAGGGAGTCCTCATCCGCCCGGGTCGGCCAGTCGGCGAAGGGGGGCGTCAGCAGCACCAGCCAGCTTCCCGCCCGCAGCGTACCGCTCAGGGCCGCCAGGGCCGCCACGTCACACCCGCGCCGGGCATCGAAAAAGGCGTGCATCACTTCCCGCCCCAGCAGCGTCTTCAGGGCGCCAGGCGCCACGCAGGGCGCAGAAACCGGATCGGGACCTACCCACAGACCATCGCCGCCGAGCCGCTCCCGTAGCGCCTGCGCCTGCTGCAGCGTCCAGGCCTCATCGCCGCTGAGCACCAGCAGGCGACGGATCCCCTCCCGCGCCATCTGCGCGGTGAGGTCAAGCAGCGCGTCCATCATCGGTGGCGATTACAGCGCGCTGCCGAAGGTGTTGCACTGCGCCGGATCGCCGCTGTCGAAACCGCGTTTGAACCAGGTGTAGCGCTGTTTTGAGGTGCCGTGGGTAAAGCTGTCCGGTACCACGCGCCCCTGGCTCTGCTGCTGCAGACGGTCGTCGCCGATGGCTTCGGCAGCGTTCAGCGCCTCCTGCAGATCGCCGGTTTCCAGAATATCCTGCTGCTGCATATTATGGCCCCAGACGCCGGCGAAGCAGTCCGCCTGCAGCTCCATCTTCACCGACAGACGGTTGGCTTCGGCCTCGGTGGCATGCTGCTGTTGCTGGCGAACTTTCGGCTCAATGCCCAGCAGTTTTTGCACGTGGTGGCCCACCTCATGAGCAATGACGTACCCCTGAGCAAAGTCGCCGTCGGCGCCCAGTTTATTTTTCATCTCATCGTAGAAGGACAGGTCGATATAGACCGTGCTGTCGGCAGGACAGTAGAACGGCCCCATCACCGACTGACCGGTGCCGCAGCCGGTACGTGTCGCGCCGCGGTAGAGCACCAGTTTTGGCTGGGGGTACTGGCGGCCCATCTTTTCAAAGATCGGTCCCCAGGTATCTTCGGTAGTGGCCAGAATGACGGAAGTAAACTTCGCCGCTTCATCGTCTTTCGGACTGATGGAGCGCTGCGTGGAGGTCTGCTGCTGCGGCATCGGCTCCCCGGTCAGCATGCCGGTCAAATCCACGCCGTAGTAGCCCGCCACCAGCACAATAATCAGCAGTACAATGCCGCCCTTCCCGCTCGGCAGACGGAAGCCGCCGCCCCCGCCGCCGCCAAACGGCGAGCCTGATTGACCACGTCGATCTTCAACATTGTCGCTTTCGCGACGCCCTTGCCAGCGCATAAGCACCTCATTCCCTGTTATGTATCAATAGCAGAGATCGTAGGCGGTTCAGCGCAGGATTACCACAGGAAACAGCAAGAGACGCCAGAAGATGAGGCCATCTTCTGGCGGTGGGCGGGTTAGTCGAGCTTAACGCCCAGGCGGTGAGCCACTTCTTCGTAGGCTTCGATCAGGCCGCCAAGGCTCTGGCGGAAGCGGTCTTTGTCCATTTTATCGAGGGTGTTTTTATCCCACAGGCGGCTGCCGTCCGGCGAAAACTCGTCGCCCAGCACCACTTCGCCTTTGAACAGACCAAACTCCAGCTTAAAGTCCACCAGAATCAGACCGGCGTCATCGAACAGCTTTTTCAGAACGTCGTTGGCTTTGTAGGTCAGCTCGCGCATCCGCGCCAGATTTTCTTTGCTCACCCAGCCGAAGGTTTCGCAGTAGGAGTCGTTGACCATCGGATCGTGCATAGCATCGTTTTTCAGGAACAGGTCGAACAGCGGCGGGTTCAGCTCGATACCTTCTTCAATGCCTAAACGTTTTACCAGCGAGCCTGCCGCACGGTTACGCACCACGCACTCTACCGGCACCATATCCAGTTTTTTCACCAGACATTCGGTATCGGAAAGCAGCGCTTCCATCTGGGTAGGGATGCCCGCTTCTGCCAGTTTGCTCATAATGAAGTGGTTGAACTTGTTATTCACCATGCCTTTACGATCGAACTGCTCGATGCGCGCGCCATCACCTGCTGACGTATCGTTACGGAATTCCAGTACCAGCAGGTCCGGATTATCGGTGCTGTATACTGTCTTCGCCTTACCACGATACAACTCAGCTTGCTTTTTCATCTTTCACTACTCCAGTGATATTGAGCCTAAAAATACGTTTCCACCTATACACAAAATCATTCAAAGTGCATCGAGGCGGCAACTGAGCGAATCCCCAGGAGCTTACAAAAGTAAGTGACTGGGGTGAACGAAGGCGGCCAACAAAGAGGCAATTTGAAGGATGATGTGTATACGCACACGTTTGCGTCACTATATATTAAAAGGGCCGGATTGCTCCAGCCCTTTTGATTACTTGTTAAATGCGGCCTGGAATACGGCTACCAGGGCGTCATTTTGCGACTGCGTCAGGGTGTGGCCTTTCGGGTCGATGAACTGCAGGCTACTGCGGTTATCGAGGTCGCCGACCTGAAGTTTGTAGTCACCGGAGGCCAGCTGCGGGTCACGTGCGCCCAGCTCCTGCCAGCTGCTGTCAGACAGCGGCTTGTAGGTCAGCGCCATGCTGCCCTGAGAGCGCGTGCTGTCGGTCACTTTCATTCCCACTTTTTCGAGGGCGCCCGGCAGACGTTGCCACACCATGTTAAACGGCGCGCGAACGACAAGCATCGGCAGGCCGGTGTCATCGGCAGCGCTCTGCACGTCGAAGGTGGCGCCAGCACTGCGCTGGGCCGCGTTCTGGGCGCTGGTGGCGCTCGCATCAAGGCCTTCCGAAATGACGTTCAGCATGGCGGTGCTGTAGCGCTGCAGTGACGCCGGATCGGCAACCGGTTTACCCGCCTGCTCCAGATTCACCAGCTTAACGACCACCGCTTGCTGATAGCCCTGCGGTTTGACGGAGATTTGATAACGACCGCGATACTGCTGATCTTCATCAAGGCGGTTCCACTCAACCCAGTCGGTGTTCAGCGTCTGGCTCGCATCATCGCGTTTCGCGATAACGTAGTTCTTCGACTGAAGGATACTGGTGACCTGCGCCCACAGCGAGCCGCTGCGGCCGTTCTCAACCATCAGCGTCGCGGTATCGCCATTAAACTGGGTCCGCGCACCGCTGACCAACGCCAGCGGCTGCGCTGGCGGGCGAATGTCCAGCGCTTTGCCCACCGCGCCGGTGCTGTTGGCCACCGGAATGTTGTAATCGCCCACCTGAATCGGCAGGATCATCCCCGCCGGCGCGTGAAGTTCGCTCAACGGTGACGCCTGTAAATAGGCCTCATCACCGCTCACCTGACGCTTATAGCGCGAGTCGGAACTACAGGCCGCGAGGAGTAGAACCAGCGAAACACCCGCAACCTTCGCCAGGCGCGACTTCTGTACTGAGTAAGCCATCAAATCTCCCTAAACTTTACAGCAAACCGGCATGCTTCAGCGCGGCGGTGACGGCTTCACGACCATGGTCGGTGATGGGCGTCATCGGCAAGCGCAGCGTATCGGTCGCCACAAGACCCAACGCCTTGCATCCCCATTTCACCGGGATAGGATTGGGTTCGACAAATAATTTTGTATGCAGTGGCATCAGACGCTGATTAATCGCACGCGCTTCGGCAAATTGACCCGCCAGCGCCAGACGGCACATGTCGGCCATTTCGCGCGCCGCCACGTTGGCAGTGACGGAAATCACGCCCACGCCGCCGAGCTGCATGAAGTCCATACCGGTCGCATCGTCACCGCTCAGCAGAATAAAGTCGTCTGAAACCAGCTCTTTGATCTGGTGAACGCGACTTAAGTTCCCTGTAGCTTCCTTAATACCGACAATATTTTTAATTTCCGCCAGACGGCCAACGGTTTCCGGCAGCATATCGCAACCGGTACGGGACGGCACATTATACAGAATTTGCGGCAGGTCAGTATGTTCAGCGATAGCTTTAAAGTGCTGGAACAGGCCTTCCTGGGTCGGGCGGTTATAATAAGGAGTGACCGTCAGGCAGCCGACAACACCGCTGTCGTTAAAACGTTTGGTCAGGCTAATCGCCTCTGCGGTTGCATTGGCTCCCGTGCCAGCGATAACTGGAATACGCCCGTCGGCCAGTTCCAGCGTCATCATCACTACGTCGCCATGCTCTTCATGGCTCAGCGTTGCGGATTCACCGGTAGTCCCTACCGAAACGATCGCCGAGGTTCCGTTGGCGACATGGTAATCAATCAGTTTTTTCAGGCTTGTCCGGCAGACATTACCGTTTTCATCCATCGGCGTGACAAGCGCTACAATACTTCCCGTGAACATGGGCCATCCTCAGAGCAGAAGTGCGACAAGATTCTCAATGTTACGTTTGGAGCTGCAATAAAAGCAAGAGACCCGACGCCATCAGGGATGTTGTATGGCGGTTTTTTTTATGCTTTCCTAATGTTACCTCACCTTTTTAAAGGAAGAACAGGTTTGACAGCCTCATTACAACACTATCTGGTTATTACCGCCCTGGGGGCTGACCGTCCCGGCATCGTGAATACGATCACTCGCCACGTCAGCAGCTGCGGTTGTAATATCGAAGACAGCCGGCTGGCCATGCTCGGTGATGAGTTTACGTTTATCATGCTGCTTTCCGGGTCGTGGAATGCGATTAACCTGATCGAATCAACCCTGCCGCTGAAAGGTGCGGAGCTGGAATTGTTGATCGTGATGAAACGCACCACTGCGCGCCCGCCGCAGGCCATGCCAAACACCGTTTGGGTCCAGGTTGAGGTGCCGGACTCACCGCATATCATCGAGCGCTTCACTGCCCTGTGCGATACCTGGAATATGAATATTGCGGAACTGGTGTCCCGCACTCAGCCGGGAGACGGCGATTCCGCGCAGCTTTTTATCCAGATAACTGCCCACAGTCCTGCGACGCAAAATGCAGCAAATATCGAACAAGCGTTCAAAGCCCTATGTACAGAACTGAACGCACAAGGCAGTATTAACATCGTTAATTATTCACAGCATGATGAACAGGATGGAGTTTAACCCATGACCCCACTGAAAGCCGGTGATATCGCACCGAAATTTAGCTTACCGGACCAGGACGGCGAGGAAGTAAATTTAACCGACTTCCAGGGACAACGTGTCCTGGTTTATTTTTACCCGAAAGCCATGACCCCGGGCTGCACCGTCCAGGCGTGCGGCTTGCGCGATAATATGGACGACCTGAAGAAAGCCGGTGTAGAAGTGCTGGGCATCAGCACCGATAAACCGGAAAAGCTCTCCCGTTTCGCCGAGAAAGAGCTGCTGAACTTCACGCTGCTGTCTGATGAAAACCATCAGGTTTGCGAGCAGTTTGGCGTCTGGGGCGAAAAATCCTTCATGGGGAAAACCTACGACGGTATTCACCGTATTAGTTTCCTCGTCGATGCCGATGGCAAAATCGAACACGTCTTTGATGACTTCAAGACCAGCAATCACCACGATGTGGTGCTGAACTGGCTGAAAGAAAACGCCTGATGCAAAGCAAGACGCCGGGGGAGGAGATCCTCACCCGGCGTCTTTTTTATCCCGAACACGTCAGTCGTCGTCAACCACCAGGCCATCCGGCCAGGCATGCACTACCGCTTTAATCAGCGTGGCCAGCGGAATGGCGAAGAAGACGCCCCAGAACCCCCACAGCCCGCCAAAGATCACCACCGACAGGATAATCACCAGCGGGTGTAAATTGACTGCTTCCGAGAACAGCACCGGGACCAGCAGGTTGCCGTCCAGCCCCTGAATAATCAGATAGACCGCGAACAGGCTCCAGAACTCGGTGCCAGCGCCAAACTGAAACAGCGCCACCCCCACCACCGGAATGGTCACCACAAACGCGCCGATATAGGGGATCAGCACCGAGAAGCCCACCAGCACCGCCAGCAGCAGCGAGTAGTTGAGACCAAAGAGAATAAAGCCGATCCAGGTGGCGACGCTGACGACAATCATCTCCAGCACCTTGCCGCGAATGTAGTTGGTGATCTGCTGATTCATCTCCTTCCAGACCTGCCCGGCAAGGCCACGATTACGCGGCAGTACGCGGCGCACCGCGTTGAGCATCTGCTCTTTATCCTTCAACAGGAAGAAGACCATCAGCGGCACCAGCACCAAATAGACCGCCAGGGTAAGCAGCCCCACCAGCGAGGCCAGAGAGTACTTCACTACCGAGTCGCCCACCGTCAACATCCGATTGCGCATATTTTCCGCCATCGCATCGATAATGCCGGCATCCATTAACGCCGGATAGCGCCGCGGCAGCGTGGCGGCGAAATCAGAGAGCTTATTTAGCATGCCCGGCATATCGCGGATGAGGTAGATCCCCTGCTGCCAGGCCACCGGCATCACCACAAAGGCCAGCAACAGGAGGATGCCCACAAAGAGGATCAGCACCAGCGAGGTGGCCCAGGTGCGCGACAGGCCAATCCGTTCCAGACGAACCGTCGGCCACTCCAGCAGATAGGCCAGTACGATAGCCACCAGTAACGGCGCTAACAGACCGCTGAAAAAGAACATGATGCCGAAACCGGCAAGCAAAATAACCAGCAGCGCTATCGCCTCAGGGTCGCTGAATCGACGGCGGTACCACTGCATTAACATCTCAAGCATAAAACCTTCCCTGAAGGGCCAAGCGGCGACAATCCGGGGAATTGTATCGAAATGTCACAAAAAAGACTTCGCTTTTTGATGCGCCGCAGACAAACCGTTCTCCGCCGTGAAGATCATATTTTCAAGGCGGCCAACGCCAGCTAAACTCGCTGGGATGCGGCCAGGGAACATTGCGTCGCACAATCGGTCAAACTGGCACACCCACATTACAGGACAGAGGTTATGTTCAGGCAGTTGAAGAAAACGCTGGTGGCGACCGTCATCGCCTCGCTGACGCTGGGTTCGATAGGCCCTGCTTTTGCTGACTCCGCAGATACGCTGCCGGACATGGGGACCTCTGCAGGAAGCACGCTGTCGATTGGTCAGGAAATGCAGATGGGGGATTACTATGTGCGCCAGCTGCGCGGCAGTGCGCCGCTGATTAACGATCCCCTGCTGGTACAATATATCAACGGGCTGGGCATGCGTCTGGTGGCACACGCCAACTCAGTGCGCACCCCGTTCCATTTCTATTTGATTAATAACGACCAAATCAACGCCTTCGCCTTCTTTGGCGGCAACGTGGTCCTCCACTCCGCCCTGTTCCGCTACTCTGATAATGAGAGCGAACTGGCCTCTGTCATGGCGCACGAAATCTCCCACGTTACGCAGCGGCATCTCGCCCGCGCGATGGAAGATCAGAAGCGCAATGCGCCGCTCACCTGGGTCGGTGCCCTGGGTTCGATTCTGCTGGCGATGGCCAGCCCGCAGGCCGGGATGGCGGCGCTGACCGGGACGCTGGCCGGTACCCAACAGGGCATGATCAGCTTCACCCGCCAGAACGAAGAAGAGGCCGACCGGATTGGCATTCAGGTTCTGCAACGCTCGGGATTCGACCCACAGGCTATGCCGATGTTTATGGGTAAACTGCTTGACGAGTCGCGCTACTCGACGCGACCGCCGGAAATGCTGCTCACCCACCCCCTGCCGGAAAGCCGACTGGCCGATGCCCGTAACCGCGCCAACCAGATGCGCCCGGTGGTGGTACAGTCCTCAGCGGACTTCTATCTGGCGAAGGCGCGTACCCTCGGGATGTACACCAACGGCGACAACAAGCTGGGCACCGATCTGCTGAACGCCTGGGATAAGGGCAATATTCGCCAACAGCATGCCGCCCAGTATGGTCGCGCTCTGCTGGCGATGGAAAGCAACAACTTTGACCAGGCACGCAAAACGCTGCAGCCGCTGCTCAGCGCCGACCCGCAAAACGCCTGGTATCTCGACCTGGCCACGGATATCGACCTCGGGCAGAAGAAAACCAGCGACGCCATCAACCGCCTTAAAAACGCCCGCGAGCTACGCACCAATCCGGTACTGCAGCTGAACCTGGCCAACGCCTTACTGCAGGGTGGACAGCCCGGGGAAGCGGCGACCATTCTGAACCGGTATACCTTTACCAATAAAGAGGATGGCAACGGCTGGGATCTGCTGGCCCAGGCGGAAGGCGCGCTGGGCAATCGCGACCAGGAGCTGGCGGCGCGGGCAGAAAGCATGGCGCTGGTCGGTCAGCTGGAACAGGCGATTTCCCTGCTCAGCAGCGCCAGCTCGCAGGTGAAACTTGGTAGCCTGCAGCAGGCGCGTTACGATGCCCGTATCGACCAGCTACGCGATCTGCAGGCCCGCTTCCGCCCCTATCAAAAAATGTAAGGAGACCCCATGACCGACGCGGTAACAATTTACCATAACCCACGCTGCTCGAAGAGCCGCGAAACGCTGAGCCTGCTGCAGAGCCGCGGCATCGATCCACAGGTGGTGCTTTATCTCGACACACCGCCGGATGCCGATACGCTGCGTGAGCTGCTGCAGCTGCTGGGTATGGAGAGCCCCCGCGAGCTCATGCGCCAGAAGGAGGATCTGTACAAATCGCTCAATCTTGCCGACCAGGCGCTTAGCGACGCGGCGCTGATTCAGGCGATGGTCGACAATCCTAAGCTCATTGAACGCCCTATCGTCGTCAGCCGCGGCCAGGCGCGTATTGGCCGCCCGCCGGAGCAGGTCCTTGAGATCGTAAGCTAACCCACCTGCGCCGCGCTTTCGCGGCGCTTTTTTTTACGTGGCCGATTCCAGATCTTCCACGCCAATCCCTCCCGCCCGCCGGACGATGCTACTGTTCATCTATCGCTCAATCCACTGGACGGATGAACATGAAAAAACCGACCTCCACGCCCCATGACGCGGTGTTTAAAACCTACCTCTCCCATCCCGATACCGCCCGCGATTTCCTGCAACTGTATCTGCCCGAAACGCTGCTTAAAGTATGCGATCTGCGTACGCTGCACCTCGAGTCGGGGCATTTTGTCGAAGACGATCTGCGTCCCTTTTATGCCGACATTTTGTATTCCCTGAAAACCACGGCGGGAGACGGTTATATTTATGCGCTTATCGAACACCAGAGCACGCCCGACCGGCATATGGCCTTTCGTCTGATGCGCTATGCCATCGCCGCCATGCAGCGTCATCTCGATGCCGGTCACGATCAACTACCGCTGGTGATCCCTGTCCTCTTCTACCACGGTCTGGCCAGCCCCTACCCATACTCTCTACGCTGGCTCGATGAATTCGCCGCCCCGGAACTGGCCAACCGTCTTTATCACGAAGCGTTTCCGCTGGCGGACATTACCGTCATTCCGGATGACGACATTGCCACCCACCAGCGCATGGCAACGCTGGAGTTACTGCAAAAACATATTCGACAACGCGATCTGGCGCAGCTCCTCGACAAGCTGAGCGAATTATTATTGACTGGACTGGCGACACAATCGCAGGTACAAGCCCTGATGCACTATCTGGTGCAGGCAGGCAATACGCGCGAGCCGATCAAGTTCATACGCGAACTGGCGTTACGTACGCCGCAGCATAAGGAGACGTTGATGACGATTGCGGAATATCTCGAGCAACAGGGACTGGAGCGGGGACTGGCGCAGGGGCGACAGGAAGGCCGACAGGAAGGCCGGAAAGAAGAGGCACAGCGTATCGCCGCCGCCATGCTACACAGTGGCCTGGCGCGCGATCTGGTCGCTCATCTGACCGGACTGACGGAGCAGGAGCTGGCCCCACTGGCGGACTAGAGCTTAAGGATCTCTTTCACGAAGGGGATCGTCAGCTTGCGCTGGGCGGTAATCGAGGCGTGATCCAGCTGATCGAGGGTCATAAACAGCGAGCGCATCTCGCGATCCAGCCGCTTCAGCAAGAAGCGGCACACGTCTTCCGGCATCTCGAAGCCGCGCAGTCTGGCGCGTAGCTGCAGCGCCTGCAGTTTGTCTTCATCCGACAGCGGCTGCAGCTTATAGATCTGCCCCCAGTCCAGCCGTGAGGCGAGGTCCGGCAGACCAAGATTCAGCTGCCGCGGCGGCCGATCGCCGGTGATCAGCAGTCGGGTTTTGCCTGATTCCAGGATCCGGTTGTAGAGATTAAAGATGGCCATTTCCCAGGGCTCATCCCCGGCGACGCATTCAATATTATCAATGCAGACCAGCGCCAGCTGTTCCATCCCCTCCAGTACCTCGGGCACAAACCACGTCCGTTTATCCAGCGGCACGTAGCCCACCGCATCCCCGCGCTGGGAAAGCTCGGCGCAGGCGGCGTGTAACAGGTGGCTGCGACCTGCCCCTTCACGTGACCAGATATAAATGTACCCGCTGTGTTCCTGGCGCAGTACGTTCTGGAGGGCAGCAAGTAGGGAAGGATTATCACCCGGCCAGAAACTTGCGAAGGTTTCGTCGTCAGGAAGATACAGTGGCAAAGAGAGCTGTGCCGGTGCGTTCAGATGGACCTCAACATAGGCTTACAGAAAAACGCGGAGAGTTTACCACAGATTTAGGTCAGGAGAGAACCGGGCGGGATCGCCGCCCGGTCAGGAGATCGTTATTTAACCTCTTCGCTATCCGCCGCGTCGAGGACCACCTCTTCCGGACGCAGGACGCTGATAAGCTTGAAAATCAGGCTCAGCGCGATGCCCACGATGGTCGCCAGCGCCATCCCTTTCAGCTCGGCGGCGCCAATGTGTACTTTAGCGCCGCTGACGCCGATGATCAGGATCACGGAGGTGAGGATCAGATTCTGCGCTTTACTGTAATCCACCTTCGATTCAATCAGTACGCGGATCCCCGAGGCGCCGATCACCCCGTACAGCAGCAGCGAAACGCCCCCCATCACCGGTACCGGAATGATTTGGATAGCCGCCGCCAGTTTGCCGACGCAGGAGAGCAGAATCGCAATGATCGCCGCGCCGCCAATAACCCAGGTACTGTAAACCCGGGTAATCGCCATCACGCCGATATTTTCACCGTAGGTGGTGTTGGGCGTCGAACCAAAGAAGCCGGAGATGATCGTCGACAGGCCGTTGGCAAACATCGAACGATGCAGACCCGGGTCGCGGATCAGATCGCGCTTAACGATATTGGCGGTCACCACCAGGTGCCCGACGTGCTCAGCAATCACCACCAGCGCGGCGGGCAGAATGGTGAAGATAGCAAACCACTCAAAGCGCGGCGTGTAGAAGGTCGGCAGCGCGAACCAGTGCGCCTCGGCGATCGGGGTGGTATCGACCACGCCCATCACAAACGACAACGCATAGCCCACCAGCACGCCAATCAGGATTGGAATAATCGCCAGGAAGCCGCGGAACAGCACAGAACCAAATACCGTCACCGCCAGCGTTACCATCGAAATAATAATGGTTTTACTGTCGGGGGCTTGACCGTCGGCTGGCAGCAGCCCGGCCATATTAGCCGCCACACCCGCCAGTTCGAGGCCGATAACCGCCACGATGGCGCCCATCGCCGCCGGCGGGAACATCACATCCAGCCAGCCGGTACCGGCTTTTTTGACAATAAAGGAGACGAGGCAGAACAGCACGCCGCACATAATAAAACCACCCAGCGCCACTTCGTAGCCCAGCGGCAACAGCAGCAGTACTGGAGAAATAAAGGCGAAACTCGATCCCAGATACGCCGGGATTTTGCCTTTACAGATAAAGAGGTACAACAGCGTACCAATACCGTTGAACAGCAGGACGGTGGCCGGGTTGATGTGGAACAGGATTGGCACCAGCACCGTTGCGCCAAACATAGCAAACAGGTGCTGCAAACTAAGCGGGATAGTCTGTAAAAGCGGCGGTCTTTCACTCACCCCGATAGCACGGCGCGTCATAGTGTTTTCCTCTGAGATGGTTAGTTATGTGTGTTTTATTCAAAAAAAAGCCGACTTTCAAAGTCGGCTTATTTATCGTTATTCGATTATTTCGTACCAAAGATCTTGTCGCCGGCATCGCCGAGACCGGGAATGATATACCCGTGTTCATTCAACCCCTTATCGACAGAGGCGGTGTACAGCTCAACGTCCGGGTGCGCTTTCTCCAGCGCGGCAATCCCTTCCGGCGCCGCCACCAGTACCAGCACCTTGATGCTGGTGCAGCCAGCGTTTTTCAGCAGATCGATAGTGGCGATCATCGACCCACCGGTGGCCAGCATCGGGTCAACCACCAGCGCCATACGCTCATCAATGTTGGACACCAGCTTCTGGAAGTAAGGTACCGGCTCGAGAGTCTCTTCATTACGATAGATACCCACCACGCTGATACGCGCGCTGGGGACGTGCTCCAGCACCCCTTCCATCATGCCAAGGCCTGCGCGGAGGATAGGCACAACGGTAATTTTCTTGCCCTTGATCTGCTCAACTTCCACCGGGCCATTCCAGCCTTCGATGGTCACTTTCTCGGTCGCCAGATCGGCGGTGGCTTCATAAGTCAGTAAGCTGCCCACTTCTGAGGCGAGTTCACGGAAGCGTTTGGTGCTGATGTCGTGCTCGCGCATCAGGCCCAGCTTGTGTTTGACGAGTGGGTGTTTGACTTCCACAATCTTCATTCTCTTTCTCCTCTGAGGGGCGGCCACAAAAAAAATCGCGGGATTATACCGCTTTTTGCGGATTGTGCCATACCCATCTTGCTTGACGTATATCAAGCAAAGTGATTTAGAGACAAAAAAACCGGAGGCAAGGCTCCGGCTTGGGTGCGGGGTGCAGTCCATACGCTTACGCGGGCCTACGTGTATTGTAGGTCGGTTAAGCGTTAGCGCCACCCGACTACGACAGGTTCTCCCCGTTGCTGGCAATCACCTGTTGATACCAGGCAAAAGACTTTTTCCGGCTGCGAGCCAGAGAGCCATTGCCTTCATTATCTTTATCAACATAAATGAAGCCGTAGCGTTTTTTCATTTCCCCTGTGCCGGCGGAAACCAGATCGATACAGCCCCACGGGGTGTAGCCCATCAGATCAACGCCATCCTCGACCACCGCCTTTTTCATCTCCGCGATATGGGCGGAGAGATAATCGATACGATACTGGTCATTGACGCTGCCGTCCGCTTCACGGACATCGATCGCGCCAAAACCGTTTTCGACAATAAACAGCGGCAACTGGTAGTGATCCCAGAACCAGTTCAGCGAATAGCGCAGGCCAACCGGGTCAATCTGCCAGCCCCAGTCCGACTTTTTCACATACGGGTTGGAGACCAGGCTGGTGGTTTCATCATAGTCGAGCAAGGGGTTATCTTCGGTGGCTTTGGTGGCGAACGACATATAGTAGCTAAAGCCAATGTAGTCGACACAGCCCTCAGTTAACGCCTGACGATCGGCTTCGGTGATATCCAGGGTAAAGCCGCGGCGGGCAAAATAGTTGAGCAGATGCTGCGGATAGCGGCCGCGCACATGAACGTCGGTAAACCAGTAACGGCGGTGCATGGCGTTCATCGCCATCATCATATCGTCTGGCGCGCAGGTCAGCGGATAGATCGGACACATAGCGATCATGCAGCCAATCTGCAGTGCAGGGTTGATCTCGCGCGCCGCTTTCACCGCCAGGGCGCTGGCCACCAGCTCATAGTGCGCGGCCTGGTACATCACCGGTTCCCGGTCTTCATCCGGCAAATATTTCAAACCGGAGTTGGTGAAGGGGGCAAAGTCCTCATGGAAGTTGGCCTGGTTGTTGATCTCGTTAAAGGTCATCCAGTACTTCACTTTATGTTGATAGCGGGTGAAGACGACCCTGGCAAAGCGCACGAAAAAGTCGATCAGCTTCCGGTTGCGCCAGCCGCCATACTCGGTGACCAGGTGATAAGGCATTTCAAAATGCGACAGCGTAATCACGGGCTCAATGCCGTGCTTCAGGCATTCGTCGAACAGATCATCGTAAAACTGCAGGCCAGCCTCGTTGGGCTCCAGCTCATCGCCCTGCGGGAAAATACGCGTCCAGGCAATCGAGGTACGAAAACATTTGAAGCCCATCTCGGCAAACAGCGCCAGGTCCTCCGGATAACGATGATAAAAATCGATCGCCTCATGGTTCGGGTAGTTTTTCCCCGCCACCACGCCGTCGGTAATTTCACGCGGCACGCCGTGGGCGCCGGCGGTCATCACATCCGCCACGCTGATCCCCTTGCCGCCCTCCTGCCAGCCGCCCTCTAACTGATGCGCGGCGACCGCGCCGCCCCACAGAAAACCTGCTTTAAATCCGGACATAGTCTCTCCCTAATGTCGATCGTCGCCAGGCGAACGATAGTGCTGATTGAAATGGTAAACCGCGCCAATCAGGCCGGCATCGTTGCCGTGACTGACGGTATCGAGATAGTCGGCAATGCCAAACCAGGCCAGATGCTGGCGCAGCAGCGCCAGAAATCCGCGACGTTCCACAATGCCGCCGCCGATAAAAATGGTCTGCGGATCGAAGATATTAACGAGGTTATAAAGGCCATGGCCCAGGCCATTGAAGAACTCGGCGACCAGACGCTGGCAAACCGGGTCGCCAGCGTCATAGCGGTCAAAAATCATTTCGCCTGTCACGCTCTCCAGCGGCGCACCGATATGTTCCGCATAGCGATGGCGTAGCACTCGCAGGGTGCAGTTCTCATTCATCGAATAGCGACGAGGATCGCGCCCGCCGGGACGGTCAGTGAGCATGTAGCCGAATTCACCGGCACGAAAACGCGCCCCGTGAACCAGCTGGTGGTGGCAATAAATCGCGCCACCAATGCCGGTGCCAATGGTGAGTACCAGAAAATTGGCCATTTCCGCCGCTTTGCCCTGCCAGCGCTCGGCCAGCAGCACACAGTTGGCATCATTTTCAACTGAGACCGGCAGTCCGGTCCGGGCTTCAAGCCATGCTTTCATGGCGAAGTTATCAAATCGACGAATAGCGCCGCCCATGGTGATAAAGCCGCTGTGCGGATCAACATAGCCTGGCGCGCTGATGGCTACCCCTTCACACGACGGGTGGGCCGCCAGCCATGACAGCATTACCTGTAAGATATGATCGCCATCGCTGTCATTGATCGACTGCTTCGCGCTTTCCAGTAGCCTGCCATCGCGGGTCATCACGCCCATCTTTAATGCGGTGCCACCGATATCAAATGCCGCAATTTTCATTCATCCCTCTCCTGACCAGCGTCAATCACTGGCAAAATGCGTGGCAAACCAACACAGAAACCGGTTTCAGTCTTATGATGAGGATTCCTTAAGGCTGAGGCAAGCACAAGACTGTACCCGGTTTCATTTTCGTGAGCAGTATCAAATTTGACCATCCATCCGCTGTTTCACGCCGACTGTAAAGCAGGCTCGCAAACGTTTGCTTTCCCTGTTAGAATTGCGCCGATTTTTCTTGCTTACCGCAAACGCGTGGAGACTTCGCAGTGACCGACAAAACCTCTCTCAGCTATAAAGATGCCGGCGTGGATATTGATGCAGGCAACGCTCTCGTCGACCGTATTAAGGGCGTGGTGAAGAAAACCCGTCGCCCGGAAGTGATGGGGGGACTGGGCGGATTCGGCGCGCTGTGCGCACTGCCGCAGAAATACCGCGAGCCGGTACTGGTCTCCGGCACCGACGGCGTCGGTACCAAGCTGCGTCTGGCAATGGATCTGAAGCGTCACGACACCATCGGCATCGACCTGGTCGCCATGTGCGTGAACGACCTGGTGGTTCAGGGTGCTGAGCCGCTGTTTTTCCTGGATTATTACGCGACCGGTAAACTGGACGTCGATACCGCGGCCAGCGTCATTAACGGCATCGCCGAAGGCTGCCTGCAGTCCGGTTGCGCGCTGGTGGGCGGTGAAACCGCAGAAATGCCGGGGATGTATCACGGTGAAGATTACGACGTAGCGGGTTTCTGCGTCGGGGTGGTGGAAAAATCAGAAATCATCGACGGCAGCAAAGTGGCCGACGGCGACGTGCTGGTGGCGCTGGCGTCCAGCGGCCCGCACTCTAACGGCTATTCACTGGTGCGTAAGATCATTGAGGTTAGCGGCGTTGACCCGCAGACCACCGACCTTGACGGCAAACCGCTGGCCGACCATCTGCTGGCGCCAACCCGCATCTATGTGAAATCGGTGCTCGATCTGATCGCCAGCGTTGACGTCCACGCTATCGCCCACCTGACCGGCGGCGGTTTCTGGGAAAATATTCCGCGCGTGCTGCCGGATAACACCCAGGCGATCATTGATGAGTCCTCCTGGCAGTGGCCGTCCGTCTTCAACTGGCTGCAAACCGCCGGTAACGTCAGCCAGCATGAAATGTACCGTACCTTTAACTGCGGCGTGGGGATGGTTATCGCCCTGCCGGCTGCAGAAGCAGACAAGGCCATTGCCCTGCTGAACGAGAAAGGTGAAAACGCGTGGAAAATCGGGTATATCAAAGCTTCCGATTCCGAACAGCGTGTGGTCATTGCATGAAAAACATCGTGGTGCTGATTTCCGGTAGCGGCAGCAATTTGCAGGCGATCATCGACGCCTGCGGCCGGAAACAGATAAACGGCACCCTGCGGGCGGTATTCAGTAACAAGGCTGATGCGTTCGGCCTTGAACGCGCGCGCGCGGCCGGCATCCCGGCCCACGCGCTGGCGCAAAGTCAGTTTGCCGACCGGGAAGCATTCGATCGTCAGCTGATGCATGAAATCGACGCCTACGCCCCGGATTTGGTAGTGCTGGCGGGCTATATGCGTATCCTGAGCCCGGCGTTCGTCAGCCATTATCAGGGACGTCTGCTGAACATCCATCCTTCGTTACTGCCGAAGTATCCTGGCCTGCATACTCATCGTCAGGTGCTGGAAAACGGTGATGAGGAACATGGGACCTCGGTGCACTTCGTCACTGATGAGCTGGACGGCGGTCCGGTTATCCTGCAAGCCAAGGTGCCGGTCTTCGCTGGCGACAGCGAAGATGAGGTGACGGCGCGGGTTCAGGCCCAGGAACATGCCATTTATCCGCTGGTCATCAGCTGGTTCGTCGATGGGCGTCTGCGCATGGCAGGCAACCACGCCTGGCTGGATGAACGACAACTTCCGCCCCAGGGCTATGCCGCTGAAGAATGAACAACAGCCCCGCCTTTTCCTGTCGCGGGGCTTTTTTTTAATTAAAATTGTTTATTAATCAATCATCTCACAGAAATATTTCTTCTTACTGTCATATTGTTGTGACACAGTAAATCGCTATGCAGAAAAATTCGTCATAATAGTCTACGTCCTGTGAGTAAAACGGAGTGTGAGCGGTAATGGGCCAGGAAAAGCTATACATCGAAAAAGAACTCAGCTGGTTGTCTTTTAACGAACGCGTGCTGCAGGAAGCGGCGGACAAAAGTAACCCGCTGATTGAGCGCATGCGCTTCTTAGGGATCTACTCCAACAACCTTGATGAGTTTTACAAAGTGCGCTTCGCTGAGCTTAAGCGCCGGATTATTATCAGTGAAGAACAAGGCAGTACCGCCCATTCTCGCCACCTGTTAGGCAAAATCCAGGCCCGCGTTCTGAAGGCCGATCAGGAATTCGATAGTCTGTATAACGAACTGCTGCTGGAGATGGCGCGCAACCAGATCTTCCTCATCAACGAGCGCCAGCTGTCCGTCAATCAGCAGGCCTGGCTGCGCAACTACTTCAAACAGTATTTGCGCCAGCATATCTCGCCGATCCTGATTAACCGTGAAACGGACCTCGTGCAGTTCCTGAAAGATGATTACACCTATCTGGCGGTGGAGATTATCCGCGGGGAAAACATCAACTATGCCCTGCTGGAAATTCCGTCAGACAAAGTGCCGCGCTTCGTAAACCTGCCGCCGGAGGCGCCTCGCCGCCGTAAGCCAATGATTCTGTTGGATAACATCCTGCGTTATTGCCTGGATGATATCTTTAAAGGCTTCTTTGATTACGATGCGCTGAACGCCTACTCGATGAAAATGACCCGTGATGCCGAGTACGATCTGGTGCATGAGATGGAGTCGAGCCTGATGGAGCTGATGTCTTCCAGCCTCAAACAGCGCCTGACCGCCGAGCCGGTTCGCTTCGTCTACCAGCGCGATATGCCGGACGCGATGGTCGAAATGCTGCGCGATAAGCTCTCCATCTCCAACTACGACTCGATGCTGCCGGGCGGCCGCTACCACAACTTTAAAGACTTTATCGGCTTCCCGAATGTGGGTAAGGCCAATCTGGTCAATAAGCCTATGCCGCGCCTGCGTCATCTGTGGTTTGATAAATTCCGCAACGGCTTCGACGCCATCCGCGAACGCGACGTCCTGCTCTACTATCCCTATCACACTTTTGAGCATGTGCTGGAGCTGCTGCGTCAGGCCTCGTTCGACCCCAGCGTACTGGCGATCAAAATCAACATCTACCGTGTAGCCAAAGATTCGCGCATCATTGACGCGATGATCCACGCCGCCCACAACGGTAAAAAAGTCACCGTGGTGGTGGAGCTGCAGGCACGCTTCGATGAAGAGGCTAACATTCACTGGGCGAAACGCCTGACGGAAGCGGGGGTCCACGTGATCTTCTCCGCGCCGGGTCTGAAGATCCACGCCAAGCTGTTCCTTATCTCGCGTAAAGAAGGCGACGAGGTGGTGCGCTACGCCCATATCGGTACCGGTAACTTTAACGAGAAGACCGCGCGGATCTACACCGACTATTCGCTGTTAACCGCCGATGCGCGCATTACCAATGAAGTGCGCCGCGTGTTTAACTTTATTGAAAACCCCTACCGCCCGGTCAGCTTCGATTACCTGCTGGTGTCGCCGCAGAACTCGCGCCGTCTGCTGTATGAGATGATCGATCGCGAGATCGCCAATGCGCAGAACGGGCAACCCTCCGGGATTACGCTGAAGCTGAACAACCTGGTGGATAAAGGGCTGGTGGACAGACTGTACGCCGCCTCCAGCTCCGGCGTGCCGGTCAATCTGTTGATCCGCGGCATGTGCTCGCTGATCCCTGGACTGGAAGGCATCAGCGATAATATCCGCGTCATTAGCATCGTTGACCGTTTCCTCGAGCACGACCGGGTCTACTGTTTTGAAAACGGTGGCGATAAACAGGTCTGGCTCTCCTCTGCCGACTGGATGACGCGTAACATCGATTACCGTATTGAAGTTGCCGCCCCGCTGCTCGACCCGCGTCTGAAACAGCGAGTGCTGGATATTTTTGATATCCTGTTCAACGATACGGTAAAAGCGCGCTATCTTGATAAAGAACTGAGTAATCGCTATGTGCCGCGCGGCAATCGCCGTAAAGTGCGTGCACAGATGGCGATTTACGATTATCTCAAATCACTCGAACAACCCGACTAACCTATGCCAATAAACGAAATAACCCCTCGGCCGCAGGAATTCGCTGCGGTCGACCTTGGTTCGAACAGTTTTCATATGGTGATCGCCCGTGTCGTCGATGGCGCCATGCAGATCATTGGACGCCTGAAACAGCGCGTGCATCTGGCCGATGGCCTTGATGAAAACTCGGTGTTGAGCGAAGAAGCGATGACCCGCGGGCTGAACTGCCTGTCGCTGTTTGCTGAACGTTTGCAAGGGTTCTCCCCTTCCAGCGTCTGCATCGTCGGGACGCATACGCTGCGTCAGGCGACCAACGCGGCAGAGTTTCTTAAACGCGCGGAAAAAGTGATCCCCTACCCGATCGAGATCATCTCCGGCAATGAAGAAGCGCGCCTGATTTTTATGGGCGTTGAGCATACGCAGCCGGAGCGCGGTCGTAAGCTGGTGATTGATATCGGCGGCGGTTCGACCGAGCTGGTCATCGGTGAAGATTTTGAGCCCCGCCTGGTGGAAAGCCGTCGCATGGGCTGCGTGAGCTTCTCGCAAGCCTACTTCCCTGGCGGGACAATCAATAAAGAAAATTTCCAGCGTGCTCGCCTGGCGGCGGTACAAAAACTGGAAACCCTGGCCTGGCAGTTCCGTATTCAGGGCTGGACCGTGGCGCTGGGCGCCTCCGGCACCATTAAAGCTGCGCAGGAAGTGCTGGTGGCCATGGGTGAGAAGGACGGATTTATTACGCCGGAACGCCTCGAAATGCTGGTCAGTGAGCTGCTGAAGCATAAAAACTTCGACGCGCTCAGTCTGCCAGGCCTCTCTGAAGATCGTAAAGCGGTCTTTGCGCCGGGGCTGGCGATTCTGTGCGGCGTGTTTGACGCGCTAGCCATTAAAGAACTTCGTCTGTCCGATGGCGCCCTGCGTGAGGGCGTGCTGTACGAAATGGAAGGCCGCTTCCGCCACCAGGATATTCGTAGCCGCACAGCGCAGAGTCTGGCGAATCAGTACAATATCGATCGCGAACAGGCACGCCGGGTGCTGGAAACCACCACCCATATGCTGGAACAGTGGCAGGAACAGAACCCCAAGCTGGCCAATCCGCACCTTGCGGCGCTGTTGAAGTGGGCGGTGATGCTCCATGAGGTAGGGCTGAATATCAACCATAGCGGTATGCATCGCCACTCGGCCTACATTCTGCAGAACAGCGATCTGCCGGGCTTCAACCAGGAGCAGCAGATGCTGATGGCCACCCTGGTGCGCTATCATCGCAAAGCGATAAAACTCGACGACCTGCCGCGCTTTACGCTGTTCAGGAAAAAGCAGTTTCTGCCGCTGATCCAGCTGCTGCGCCTGGGCGTGCTGCTGAATAACCAGCGTCAGGCCACCACCACGCCGCCGACCCTGCGGCTGCAGACGGAAGCTCACCACTGGACGCTGACCTTCCCGCACAACTGGTTTAGCCAGAATGCGCTGGTGCTGTTGGATCTGGAAAAAGAGCAGCAGTACTGGGAAGGTGTGCCGGAATGGCTGCTGAAGATTGCAGAAGAAGAGCCAGACGCCTGATCGGCGCTCCTGAATATTCTCCATGCCGGGCCATCGCGCCCGGCTTTTTTCTGCTTCAGGCAGTCATCCCTTCCGCCAGCTGCGCCAGTGGCACCGGTACGCCGATATCGTAGCCCTGCAAATAATCGATCCCCAGCGCGATGACCGCCTGGCGTATCTCCGGCGACTCGACATATTCAGCCACCACCTGCATGTTCTTCATACGCGCCAGACGACAAATAGAATCCACCACCTGGTAATCGAGACTGCTGGCAAGCAGATTGCGAATAAAGCTGCCGTCGATTTTAAGAATGTCGACGTTCATCGTTTTTAACCGGGCGTAGCTGGCGTAGCCGGTACCAAAATCATCGATCGCCACCCGGCAGCCCAGCGCCCGCAGATGCTCTAAAGTCTGACAGACCAGCTCAGGGTTACTGAGCGCATAGTTCTCGGTCAATTCGAAAATAATCTGCCATGGCTCAATGTTGTACGTCTGCAGCAGCGCTTCGACTTCCTGAGGAAACTGGCTGCGGCTCAACGTGACCGGAGAGAGATTGATCGCCAGCCGCAGACCGGGCAGTGCCCGCCGGTGGGTATCCATAAAGGCTAGCGTGTGCTCAATGACCCACTGATCCACACGAGAGGAGAGGCCAAACTCATGCGCCACCGGCAGGAACGCGTTTGGCCCCGTCAGTTCGCCCGACTCCCCTTCCATCCTCAGCAACACTTCATGGTAGTTATCGCCGCGGATGCCCTGGATAGGCTGCGCCATCAGGACGAAGTGGTCTTGCTCCAGCGCCTTGAGGATGCGATTCATCATCACCACTTTATCTTTCAGATCCTGTTGAACATGGCCGGCGCCGCGGCGCTGCATATTCTCCGGATGGCCGCTGGCCAGCGACATGTCGGCAATCGTGTTTAGTTCGCCAAGCAGCAAATACAGATGTTTGACCGGTGAGCGCACGTTGCAATAGCTCATGCCGATCCGCGGCTGGAGGGGAACCCCGTCCCAGTAGAAACGGAACTGCCGCAGGGAGCGGTCGATCAAATGAATACGCGCCTGATGCCCTTCACTGTTGAGGCGAAAAACCAAGTCATGGCCGGCAAGGTGATACACCGCTTCGTTAGGCTGCAGTAACGCGCTCAGGTGGTTCGCCAGCATTTGCTTATACTGAATGCGTAACAATACGCCGTAGTGGCGGCCCAGCAGTTCCAGCTCAGGAATGCGCAAAAAACAGAGCGTCGACCAGCTCGTGCCATTGAGCGCCCGACTCAGCGCCCGCAGATTAGGCATATGTACGACCGGGTCGAGGAAAGCCATCTGCCGGACGCGAGCGTAGATCAGCCGCTGCTGTGTCGCCAGCATCGCCGTGTAGGCGACAATAAACGAGAAGACCAGATAGCTTGACGAGGTGATCGCCAGTTGGGTGTTATAGCTTGGATAAACCGGTAAGTAACGGTAATGAAAATGGATCACGGCAATCAGTACCGGCGTCCAGATCAGCGAGATAAAACGATAACCAAAACGCATGGCTCCCCAGAGCATGACCGGCATAAGTAATGATAACGTATAATTCGTACTAAATATGGTGCTGGTATCATTAAGCGGCATCAATAATAGCCCCAGCAGCAGGATTAATATCGCCGCCCAGCAAATGATTTCAATTGTTTTTATTTTTGGATCAATTTGTAAGCGAACCTGAGAAATAAATCCGCGAACATGAAAAGGGTTCCGAATTATCCGCAGCAGAAAATAACACAGCGGCACGCCCGTCAGACACCCCACCATCAACGCCTGAAAGGTGATTAACGACCGTAAACTAAAGGGCGTAATCCCCGTCATCTCCGTCGTACGTGGATGCAGTCCCAGATACTCAGCGATCTGTGACAGAATAAGAAAAATGACCGAGGGAAGCAGCATCTGCCAGAACAGACGGTGCGGCATCAGTTTGACGTTACCGTGCGAGACCTGCTGGCGCCGGGGTACAAAGATGCGATATCCGCCCCAGCACAGCACGCAGGGGATGAGAAAATGAAACAACACGCCGATAGCCTGCTCGGGCGTCATTCCTCGGGCCAGCGTGAGCAGCAGGCCAATAATAATACCCGGGATCGCCGCCCAACCGAAAAACATCATCAGGCTGAGTACTAATGCCAGAGGAAGATAATAAAGGAATACCATGTGGCCATTGAGCATGGTGTAGGTATTCGCCCATCTGGCGAAGGGTAATAACAGCGAGGGCAGAACAAGCGGTAAAGCCCACCACTTGTCGCGATATTGTTGATAATATTTTAATAAATTCATAGGTGCTCTACAGAGAGCCTCTGCTCCTGCGAGGCATATTCAGGCAGGCATCCAACCACCCCATGCTGACCGCATAAGTAATAACGATACGGTAATGTTCGCTGATTTTAGTGGTCAAGAGAATGGGACTGTTGATATAAATCAACAAATACTGACGCTAACATTAATAAAACTTATTTTTTTACCTTTTTATTGCTAATAAAGTGAGCATGTAAATACGATGATTATCTTATATAACATTAATTAATGTTTTCACTGCGGCACTTTTACATCTGCATCAATTGACCCCACCTCGTTCCTGTGCCTTAATACCCCCATCGCCCATCTTCGGGTATACTTCAAGGAACCTTTTGTGAGTCAGGCACCCAGTATGCGTAAACGACATCGATTTAACCGTCGCATGACCCGTATCGTACTGCTTATCAGCTTTCTCTTCTTCTTTGGACGCTTTGTCTACTCCTCCATCGGCGCCTGGTACCATCACCAGGATAAAAAAGCGTCGCAGGAGTCTTCACTCACCGTCGAGCCCTCCGCTCGCGAGTAATCCTTTGATTATAATACTGGAAGCGCCACACTCCGCAGACAGAGTCGCTCGCTGCTGATGTATTGTCTTTGATGCGGTAATTTTGCCGTCGGCGATTTATCAGCGCACGGCATGCAGCAGGCGCAGCATTTCTGCGATACCTTTTGTCACAATTTTGTCCTGACGCATGACTACCGCCAGCTGTCGATATAGCCGCGGCGCCAGCGAGTGCACGCTTAATCCGTCGCGATCCTTCTCCTGCTCCACCGCCATGCGGGGCACGATGCTGTAGCCCAGCCCTGCCCGCACCATCCGTTTAATCGCCTCGATGCTGCCCAACTGCATCACCGGCGTGACCGCCACTCCCGCCGAGCGGAACCAGCGGTCAATCAGATCCCGGGTGCCGCTGCCTGCTTCGAAGGCAATGAGCGGCAGCGCCAGCAGTTCTGCAGGAGTATAATCCGCCAGCGTCCCCGTCTCGTGACTGGCATGGATAACCACGAACTCCTCGTCAACCACTGAGGTCACCGCCAGACTGCGTCCCTGTACGGGCAAGGTAACCAGCCCGAGATCGAGGCGATTTTCCTCCACCGCCCGGACGATATCCAGCGTGTTGCCGGTGGTCACCCCCACCGTCAACAGCGGATGCTGCTGACGAAGATGCTGCAGCAGCGGCGGGAGAAGATGAATGCAGGCCGTCGCGCCGGTCCCCAGCGTTACCGCCCCATTAACTTCCTGACTGAATGCGCTGACCGACTGCATTGCGCTATTCACCGCCCGATCGATCTGCTCGCTGTGGGCCAGCAGTGCCATTCCCGCCGCCGTCGCCTTGATCCCGCGGCCGGTACGCTCCAGCAAACGGGTCTGTAAAAACTGCTCCAGCTGACGCACCTGCAGGCTAACGGCAGGTTGGGAGATCCCCAGCGCGTCGGCGGCGGCAGAAAAGCTGCCGCGCTGTACGACCAGCCGGAAGGTCGCCAGGTTTCCCAGGTTCAGTGTTGTCATACAAAGTTTCTCTTATACCGCGCATAAGGTGGCCGCTCTGCCAGAACAATAGCCTGCCGGGTATGCTCAGGACAACTGCCTTAACGGAATGAAAACCATGGAAACACGCGCTATTCCCCGACGGCTCGCCTTCACCGCGGGCGGTCAGCAACTGATCAACTGGGGGATCTCTTTTTATATGCCCGGCACCTTTGCCGGGGCTATCGCCGCCGACAAAGGATGGTCCTTGCCGCAGATCTATCTCGGCCTGACGCTCGCCATGCTGATGATGGCCGCTGTTTCTCCGTTCGTTGCCAGGCTGCTGGCTCGCTTTGGCGGAAGGCTGGTGGTCACCAGCGGAACCTTACTGATAGCCGCCAGCTGCGCCATGATGGCCTGGCGCCCTTCGCTGGCCGGCTGGTACGGCGCCTGGCTGCTGACCGGCATCGGCATGCGGCTTTCGCTGTATGATGCGCTGTTCGCCGCAGTGGTGAATCTGTACGGTCAGCAGGCGCGGAAAACTATCTCTCATATCACTCTCGCTGGCGGTTTGGCCTCTGCCCTCTTCTGGCCGCTGGGCGAGGCGTTATTAACCATCATGCCCTGGCAGAATGCCCTGCGGATCTATGCGCTGTTTGGCCTGCTGAGCGCATGGCTGAGTTATCAACTGCCTCGCCAGCGACTCAGTACATCGGTGAAAATGATAGCCCCAACGACGACAGCAGAGGGCGATCGGCGTAACGGAGTGCGTTACGCAATCTTTATTGCGCTGATCACCTTCATCTCCAACGGTACCTCCACCCATCTGCCGGAGTTTATCAGCCACTTTGGTCTGCCGGTTGCCGTCGGTATGCTGTGGGGATTCGGCCAGACCGGCGCCCGGCTGGGGGAAGTCCTGGCCGGTCCCCGGGTCACCCCACTCACGCTGACGCGTTTTACCGCGCTCGCCATGCCGCTCTGTTTTCTCCTTGGATTGAGCAGCACGGCTTATGCCGGGTTCGCAGCCGGGTTTGTGCTGGGGTATGGCGCGATTAATGGGCTGGTGACGATTGTCAAAGCGACGCTACCGCTGGCGCTGTTTAGCGCAGAAAGCTATGCCAGCCGCACGGGTATCCTGCTGATACCCGGGCAACTGATGGCGGCTGCCTCCCCCTTTGCCTACGCATGGCTGAACCACCGGCTGGGCATTATCGGCGGAATGTGGGTGTCCACCGGGTTAACGCTGATCGTTGCCGGACTGGCGCTGGCGATGGTGCGCGGGGCGGGCACGGTACAGCCGGGTAAACTTTCCGCGCTCCGCACGGCGGCGGCAAAAAATGGGCCAGCTGAACATCTGCCGGAACCGCAAACGGGGAATTCACAGGGAAACCTCACCCTGCCAGATAACCTTCTGGGACGACGGGATTGAAGGGATGTCTAAAATAAAAAACCCTCTGTAAATACAGAGGGTTTTGTTTTATTCAGCTAACACCGGGGATGACTCCCAATCTATTATCAATAGCCCCGCACAGACCAGTAAATCCGAAGCCTACAAGGCACGAAAAACTTTAAAACCATGACAAATACCATAAAGGATCAACATCACTTTTGAGAGCCTGTCTGAACTGCCAACAGCGCTTGACGCTGCATCCAGTCTCTACGTAGTACGGCTGTGAGGACTGGGTATTGCATCTCACAAAACTTGACGACCTTGATCCGCTCGTCTCGCAATACCCTAAAGTCTTCACGCAGTTCACACCATACGATCACCACTTGCGCTCCTGTGGCATAAGCCCATCATGAACGGCCAGACGGTACGCTGCGTCTCGACACCGTTTCTATCCTGGTAAACGATAACGATCTTGCGACTTTCACGGCACCAGCGCCTAAGCCGCTGGTAATCAAGATTGCTGCGGTATGCTTCGTGGCGGGGCAAAGTAACGACAGCAGGGTCATCGATTAAGCGCTTTAAATCTTGCGATATTACGACTGCTACCTTTGCCAGAACGGAGAGAGCTGCGCGGGACAAATCCCTGTCGCCATTAGCGATCGCCCACGTAGCAGTAGCCAATGACCAGCATCCGCATCATCAACTCTGGGTCGATCGAGGAGCGTCCGATGGAGCTGTAGAAATCCGCAAGGTAGCTGAGTAGATCACGCAGATCCAGACACTGGTCGATACTGCGCAGGAGGTGTTGGACTGGGACATGGTCTTCCAGATTGAACGAGTAGAACAGGCGCTGCCGTCCACCCGGTGGCGGCCCCATCATGCTGTTCGTCCCCGCGTTCACCGACAGAGTGATTCTGCCGTCGGCACGGAGAGGTCGCTACTTTTTCAACAGAATCTGCCGGTAGCGGTCTTAAGGCTCACCAAGTGCAGCCTCAATCTGCTCGCAGAACCACTTCAGCGAAGTGGATTTTTCACTTCGCGAATGCCAGTGCAGGGTCACTTCGAAAGATGGTACCTCGAAAGGTAGATCGACGACTTTCAATGGCTTATCTCCTGGAAATTCGCAAAAGCTCCAGGCAATGCGATAGGGCAAGATAGTGATCATCTCGGTCCCGGGGATGATCTTTGGCAGTACCGAAAAATGTGGGATGCGTAGCCGCACTCGGCGCTCGACGGCCATTTTTTTCAGGACGTCTTCTACCATGCCATGGCCGGATGTTCGGGTGACAATTGCATGGGGTTCGGCGAGAAATTGCTGCATGTTCATCTGCGTGCCAATACGTGGATGAGCGTCATCGACCAGGCAACAGTATTGCTCGCTCATCAGCCTTTGGTGGGTAATGCCGGCCCCCGGCAATATCTGACTACAGATAGCCGCGTCGATATGCCCATCGTTCAGCCATGTTGCGACCTGGTCGATCTCAAGCGGCACGATGTCAAGCTCGATACTGGGCGCCATCTGGTTGAGACGTTCGAGCACTCTTGGCAGCAACGCAATTTCGCCCAAATCCGACAAGGCAAGACGAAAACGTCGCTTTGAGGTTGATGGGGAAAATTTGCGTGCCTCGGAAACGGCATCATTGATGCTACGGCTGGCTTCCTTGAATCCCTCATAGAGCTGAGTAGCCAACCGCGTAGGTTGCATGCCTTGTTGGTTACGTACGAATAAGGCGTCATCGAACTGTTCCCTGAGTTTGGCCAATGCATAGCTCACTGATGGCTGAGTTACGCAGAGTCGCTCGGCAGCCACGGTGACACTCTGGGTTTCATAAAGCGTGACGAAAGTCGTGATCAGGTTGAGGTCGAAACCGGCCATTGGCTAATCTCCAGTTGTATATAGATAGTGTCTATGCGCTGAAGTCAAAGTATTTATTTGATCGATTTTAGTCATCTTTCTACAGTTGAACTACATTACATTTACTGAATATTAACTTTATGAAAACAATTCACTCCGCTGCATATGCGCTACTGCGCCGCCACGGCATGACCACCATCTTTGGCAACCCCGGCTCCAACGAACTGCCGTTCCTGAAGAGCTTCCCGGAAGACTTTCAGTACGTACTCGGCCTTCACGAAGGTGCGGTGGTGGGCATGGCCGACGGTTATGCGCTGGCCAGCGGCAAGCCGGCGTTCGTCAACCTGCATGCTGCGGCAGGCACGGGTAACGGTATGGGCGCGCTGACCAACTCCTGGTACTCGCACAGCCCCCTGGTGATCACCGCGGGTCAGCAAGTGCGACCGATGATCGGGGTAGAGGCCATGCTGGCCAACGTCGATGCTACGCAACTGCCCAAGCCGCTGGTGAAGTGGAGCTACGAGCCGGCCAACGCCCAGGACGTACCGCGTGCCCTGAGCCAGGCGATCCACTATGCGAACACCACGCCGAAAGCACCGGTGTACCTGTCGATTCCTTACGATGACTGGGATCAGCCTTCGGGACCCGGCGTCGAGCACCTGATCGAGCGCGACGTGCAGACGGCCGGTACGCCAGACGCTCGGCAACTGCAGGTGCTGGTCCAGCAAGTGCAAGACGCTCGCAATCCGGTGCTGGTACTGGGCCCCGATGTCGATGCGACGCTGTCCAACGACCACGCAGTGGCTCTGGCTGACAAGCTGCGCATGCCCGTCTGGATCGCCCCGTCGGCGTCGCGCTGCCCGTTCCCTACCCGTCACCCTAGCTTCCGGGGCGTGCTGCCAGCAGCTATCGCTGGCATCAGCAAGACCCTGCAAGGCCATGACCTGATCATCGTGGTGGGTGCGCCGGTGTTCCGTTATCACCAGTTTGCCCCCGGTGATTACCTGCCGGTCGGGGCGCAACTGCTGCACATCACCTCCGATCCGCTAGAGGCTACACGAGCACCCATGGGCCATGCGCTGGTCGGCGACATCAGGGAAACCCTGCGCGTGCTGGCCGAAGAAGTCGTCCAGCAGTCCCGGCCGTATCCAGAAGCACTCGCTGCGCCTGAGTGTGTCACCGACGAGCCGCACCACCTGCACCCGGAAACGCTGTTCGATGTACTCGATGCGGTCGCCCCGCACGATGCCATCTATGTCAAGGAATCGACCTCGACAACCACGGCATTCTGGCAGCGCATGAACCTGCGTCATCCAGGCAGCTATTACTTCCCGGCAGCGGGTGGCCTGGGCTTCGGCCTGCCGGCCGCCGTTGGCGTGCAGCTCGCCCAACCGCAGCGCCGAGTCGTCGCACTGATCGGTGATGGCTCTGCCAACTACGGCATCACCGCGCTCTGGACTGCCGCGCAATACCGGATCCCCGTGGTGTTCATCATCCTCAAGAACGGCACCTACGGTGCCCTGCGCTGGTTTGCCGGGGTGCTCAAGGCCGAGGACTCCCCTGGCCTTGACGTTCCCGGCCTGGACTTCTGTGCCATTGCCAAAGGCTATGGGGTCAAGGCCGTACACACCGATACCCGGGACAGTTTCGAAGCGGCACTACGAACTGCGCTGGACGCCAATGAACCCACCGTCATTGAGGTGCCGACCCTGACCATCCAGCCTCACTGACCTCATGTGAACGTGGTCGCCGCCGGCGCCTCGCTCACTAATCTCGATAACAACAATAAGAGATACAACAATGACTCAACGACGTGCCTTGGATGTCGCGGGCTCCGCTCCGCTTGGAAAACTCCACTATACCCTACTGTTCTGGTGTTCCTTCATCATGCTGTTCGATGGCTATGACCTGGTCATCTACGGCTCTGTCGTGCCGCAATTGATGGAGCATTGGGCATTGACTCCGGTCATTGCCGGCTGGATGGGCAGTGCCGCGCTGTTCGGCATGATGTTCGGCGCTGTCGTCATCGGCCCGCTGGCAGATCGCCTGGGACGGCGCAAAGTTATTCTCAGCGCCATGACGCTGGCCAGTGTTTGCACGCTGGGTACCGCGTGGGCCTGGGATGCGGAGAGTTTCGCAACTCTGCGTTTCGTCACCGGCGTCGGGCTGGGCGGGGCGATCCCCAACATCGTCGCGTTGATGAATGACCTGACACCGAAAGCACGTCGCAGCCGAATGACCACCATCATGCTCAGCTTCTACTCGATCGGGGCAATTTTTTCGGCTCTGGTAGCCATGTTTATCATTCCTCGCTTTGGATGGGAGGCAACGTTTCTGGTGGGCGGCATCCCGCTGCTGTTCCTGCCGTGGATGTACCGCCAACTGCCCGAGTCGCTGAACTTCCTGCTGAAAAAGGACAAGGCCGCGGCCAGTGCGCTGCTCAAACGCATCGATCCCGCCGTCAACGCTGACCAGGTACGTTTCGATGCGCCCGTACGCACTTCGAGCGCGGCACCGTTGTCGCGTCTGTTCACCGAAGGACGTGGCGTGGGTACGGTGTTCCTGTGGCTGGGGTTTGGCATGTGCATGCTGATGGTCTATGGGCTCAATACCTGGCTGCCGAAGATCATGGTCGCCGGTGGCTTCCCGCTGGGTTCGAGCCTGATGTTCCTTGTGACCTTGAACATTGGCGCCACCTTCGGCGCCCTGGGTGGTGGCTGGCTCGCCGATCGCTGGGGCTGCAAGCCCACGTTGATACTGTTCTTCCTGCTGGCGGTGATCTCACTCTGCACGCTGGGTATCAAGCCTGGCCCGCTGTTGCTCAACGCCATGTTGCTGATCGCCGGTGCCACCACCATCGGCACCCTGGCCGTCATCCATGCCTTCGCTGCACAGCAGTACCCGAGCGAGATCCGTGCGACGGGCGTGAGTTGGTGTTCGGCAATTGGCCGTTTCGGGGCCGTGGCTGGCCCGGCAATGGGCGGCCTGATGCTGAGCATAAACCTGCCACTGCAGCTCAATTTCATTCTCTGCGCGGTCCCCGGATTGGTGGCGATTTTCGCCATTGCCATGATCAAAAGAAGGGACGTTGCCAGCGTGGGCTTGAATGCCCAGCCGGCAGACACCCATCACTGAACAACGTGCCCAATACTGATAAAGGAGATATTCCGTGAGTCAAGTCAATCACACGCCGTATCGCGATCTTCACCTGCTGCCGATTGCCGGCGCATGGCGTGAAGGCAGTGCGCCGCAATCACTGCAGGTCAGCGATCCTTACAACGGAGAAACCCTGCTGCAGATCAAGCAGGCTACCCGCGATGACCTGGACGAAGCCTATCAGGCCGCGCAGCGCGCCCAGGTCGAGTGGGCGATGATAGGACCGGGGCAGCGCTCTGCCATCCTGCACCGTGCGGTGCAGATCTTCGATGAGCGTCGCGAGGAGATCATCGGCTGGATCATCCGCGAGTCGGGCAGTACCCGCATCAAGGCGCAAATCGAGTGGGGCGCTGCGCGCAGCATCACCCTTGAGTCAGCCTCTTTTCCGGCGCGGGTGCACGGGCGCATTCTGCCGTCCAACGTCCCGGGCAAGGAAAATCGCGTTTACCGAGAGCCGCTGGGTGTGGTGGGGGTGATCAGCCCATGGAACTTCCCGCTCCACCTCACCCAGCGTTCGGTGGCACCGGCATTGGCCCTGGGCAATGCCGTGGTGATCAAGCCCGCGAGCGATACCCCCGTGACGGGCGGCCTGCTGGCCGCGCGCATCTTCGAGGAAGCCGGCGTTCCGGCAGGCGTGATTAGCGTGCTGGTCGGCTCTGGTGCCGAGATTGGTGATGCGTTCGTCGAGCATCCGGTACCCAAATTCATCTCCTTTACGGGCTCGACCCCTGTGGGCGCCAACATTGGCCGTATCGCCAGCGGTGGCAAGCACCTCAAGCACGTGGCACTGGAGCTGGGCGGCAACAGCCCGTTCGTGGTGCTGGCCGATGCCGACCTGGAGCAGGCGGTAGCAGCGGCGGTGATGGGCAAGTTCCTGCACCAGGGGCAGATCTGCATGGCGATCAACCGCATCATCGTCGAGGACGCACTGTATGACCGCTTCGTCGAGCGCTATGCCGAAAGGGTCAAGGCGTTGAAGGTGGGCGACCCCAGCGAGCCGGATACCGTGGTCGGGCCAATCATCAACCGCAAGCAACTGGACACGTTGCTGAGCAAGGTGGCACGGGCCAGGGAGGAGGGTGCCCGTCCGGTCGTCGAAGGTGACGTGCGTGGGCAACTGCTGCCGCCTCACGTGTTCGCCGATGTGACGGCAGAAATGGAGATCACCCGCGAGGAAATTTTCGGCCCGCTGGTCGGCATTCAGCGCGCGCGAGATGAGGCCCACGCGCTGGCGCTAGCGAACGACAGCGAGTTCGGGCTATCTAGCGCCGTATTCACCGCCGACCTGGAGCGCGGCGCGCGTTTCGCGCGTCGAATCAAGGCTGGCATGACCCATGTGAACGACATTCCGGTCAACGACGAGGCGCACGCTCCCTTTGGCGGTGAGAAGAACTCGGGGCTGGGGCGTTTCAACGGTGAGTGGGCAATCGAGGAATTCACCACCGATCACTGGATCAGCGTGCAGATGACACCACGCAAATACCCGTTCTAGCACACTGGCGCAGGTCCCTTCCGGCTTGCGCCTGGTCCTGCGAATCCACTGACGCCGTGATTCTTCTGATTTCTACGGCCAGATCGAGGACATTTATCAGCAGCATTACCTGGACTTGTCCAACCGTCCGTCTTGTCGACCGGCTACCCGCTGCAGACCGAGTTGCGCCACTCCCAGAACCGTGAAGACGGCAAAGCGTTGTATGGCGATATCGACAACAAGAGTTACGGCGCCATGACCACCCTGACAATCGGCGGGCATGGCGTGGGTCAGCGGTGGTGCAATGCCTCAGGACATAGACGGCATTTATGTTTTGCCGGGTACGCATTTATTTGTGAGACAGAGAATGGCTTCCTGAAGTGGCCATTCATTTACTCGAAGGAGCAGCGATGAAAATTGCAATAGTGGGCGCAGGGGCGATGGGCGGACTGTTTGGTGCGCGCCTGGCCTTGGCTGGACAGGACGTGTCTTTCGTCGAGGCGTCGGAGACGACCATCGAGGTCATCTCTCGCCAGGGCTTGCGCCTGGAGACGCCTGACGTACAGGAAAGCGTCTGGGTGCCAATCTCTCGTGCACACCAAGTGACAGGCCACTTCGACCTGCTGGTGATCTTTACCAAGGGGTTTCATACCGCCGCCGCCATCGAGTCAGTGCGCCACCTGGTGGGACCGCAGACTTGGGCGCTTTCGGTGCAGAACGGGCTGGGCAATGCCGAGCTCATCGCCCGCGTGGTTCCGGCCGAGCGCATCATCGTCGGCATGACCAACTTGCCGGCAGACCTTGTCGCGCCTGGCGTGGTGCACAGCCACGGCGAAGGGCACATCAATATCTGGGCAGGCAATGGTAAGGACAGCCCGACCGTGCACGAAATCGCGGCGAATTTTAGCCAGGCCGGTTTGCCGTGCGAGGCCGATCCGCAGGTGCAGGTGTCGATCTGGGAGAAGGTGGCGTTCAACGCAGCGCTCAATTCGGTTTGCGCGGTGACCCGCCGGACCGTGGGCGCGATCGGCCACGCTGAAGAGGGACGGCAGGTGACCTCCCGCATCGTCAGCGAAACCGTGGCGGTTGCACAGGCTGCTGGCGTTGATGCTGATCAGCGGCGGGTTATCGCTGCTGTCGACTACGCCTTTCGCCATCACCAGCAGCACAAACCGTCGATGCTGCAGGATGTCGAGGCAGGTCGCAAAACCGAGATCGATTTCATCAATGGCGCGGTGGTCGAACGTGGCAAGCGCCTGGGCGTCGCCACGCCGGTGCTGGAGATGCTGTTCAGCCTGGTGAAGTTGAGCGAAGGCTAGATTTCCCGGCGCTGAAGGCGAAACGCCTTTAGGGTCAGGTCCGTGGTGCGCTTGAAGAACCGTGAGAAGTAAGCCTGCTCGACGACCCCCAGGCTGTCGGCGACCTGGCCAACCGTCAACGAGGTGTAGATCAGGTTGCCCTTGGCTTCGGGCATGATGCGCTGGTGTTCCCTGAAGTACTTTCGATCAGCAGCGTCAGGTTTTCCAGATACTGCAGGCCGCGCTCCCTGGGCTTGGCGGCCAACTGGTAGCACTCTCGTGAGCACCGTGAAATCCACACCAGCAAGGTGACCCTGGCACTGTTTTCAGGGAGGAGATCAAAATTCAAAACCAGAGAGTACCATCAAAAATTCCATTGAAAAAACCGTGCTTCCCGTTGCTAACAGCTGCCAGAAAGTGCCAGATACAAAAACAAAAAAGCCCGCAGTTACGCGGGCTTAGAGGTACTTTACTGCTTTTACGTGCAGGCTGTTGCCAGACGCGAAATCATTCCCACTCAATCGTTGCTGGCGGCTTACCGCTGATGTCATACACCACGCGGGAGATACCGTTCACTTCATTGATAATGCGGTTAGAGACGCGGCCGAGGAAATCATACGGCAGGTGCGCCCAGTGCGCGGTCATAAAGTCGATGGTTTCCACCGCACGCAGGGAAACGACCCAGTCGTATTTACGGCCATCGCCCATTACGCCGACGGAGCGCACCGGCAGGAACACGGTAAACGCCTGGCTCACTTTGTTGTACAGGTCAGCTTTGTGCAGCTCTTCGATGAAGATAGCGTCCGCACGACGCAGCAGGTCGCAGTACTCTTTCTTCACTTCGCCCAGCACGCGCACGCCGAGGCCCGGGCCCGGGAACGGGTGACGGTAGAGCATATCGTACGGCAGGCCCAGTTCCAGACCGATCTTACGCACTTCGTCTTTGAACAGCTCACGCAGCGGCTCAACCAGCCCCATCTTCATCTCTTTCGGCAGGCCGCCCACGTTGTGGTGAGATTTGATGACGTGCGCTTTACCGGTAGCGGAAGCGGCAGATTCGATAACGTCAGGGTAGATGGTACCCTGCGCCAGCCATTTGACGTCGTCCAGCTTCAGCGCTTCTTCGTCGAACACTTCCACGAAGACGCGGCCGATGATTTTACGTTTCGCTTCCGGATCGTTCTCGCCTTTCAGCGCATCGAGGAAGCGCTGCTCGCCTTCAACGTGAACAATGTTCAGGCCAAAGTGGTCGCCAAACATGTCCATCACCTGCTGCGCTTCATTCAGACGCAGGAGGCCGTTATCCACGAATACGCAGGTCAGGTTTTTGCCGATGGCGCGGTGCAGCAACATCGCGGTCACCGAAGAGTCCACGCCGCCGGAGAGGCCAAGGATCACTTTGTCATCGCCAACCTGCTGGCGGATACGCTCGACGGCGTCGTCGATGATTTTCGCCGGGGTCCACAGGGCTTCGCACTGGCAGATGTCGCGCACGAAGCGCTCCAGCATACGCATACCCTGACGGGTGTGGGTGACTTCCGGGTGGAACTGCACGCCGTAGAAGCGTTTTTCTTCATTGGCCATGATGGCGAACGGGCAGCTATCGGTGCTGGCAACGGTCACGAAGTCCGCCGGGATCGCGGTGACCTTGTCGCCGTGGCTCATCCACACGTCCAGCAACGGTTTGCCGTCCGCGGTCAGGGAGTCTTCGATACCGCGCACCAGCGCGCTGTCGTTAACCACTTCAACCTGCGCGTAGCCAAACTCACGCTCGTTAGAACCTTCCACATGGCCACCCAGCTGCATCGCCATGGTCTGCATGCCGTAGCAGACGCCAAATACCGGCACGCCGGCTTCAAACACATACTGCGGCGCGCGCGGGCTGTTCTCTTCGGTAGTACTTTCCGGGCCGCCGGAAAGAATGATGCCGCTTGGATTGAATTCGCGGATCTGTGCTTCTGTGACATCCCACGCCCACAGCTCACAGTAGACGCCCAGCTCACGCACGCGACGCGCCACCAGCTGAGTATACTGAGAGCCGAAGTCGAGAATGAGAATGCGATGTTTATGAATGTTTTCCGTCATTGACGCTAATTCCGAGGCAAGTGAAACAGAGTAAATAAATCGCCCGACGCTAGGTCGGGCGAAGAAATCAGGAGCCCAGACGGTAGTTCGGGGACTCTTTGGTGATGGTCACGTCGTGAACGTGGCTTTCCTGAATGCCCGCACCGCTGATGCGTACGAATTCAGCTTTGGTACGCAGCAGGTCAATGGTACCACAGCCGGTCAGACCCATACAGGAACGCAGACCGCCCATCTGCTGGTGAATAATCTCTTTCAGGCGACCTTTATAGGCCACGCGGCCTTCGATACCTTCCGGCACCAGTTTGTCAGCAGCGTTATCGCTCTGGAAGTAGCGGTCAGAGGAGCCTTTAGACATCGCGCCAAGAGAGCCCATGCCGCGGTAAGATTTGTAAGAACGGCCCTGGTAGAGTTCGATTTCACCCGGGGATTCTTCGGTACCCGCCAGCATAGAGCCGACCATCACCGCGGCCGCGCCGGCAGCGATGGCTTTGGCGATATCGCCGGAGAAACGGATACCGCCGTCAGCGATAACCGGAATATCGGTCCCTTCCAGTGCTTCCACCGCGTCGGAAACGGCGGTGATCTGCGGCACGCCTACGCCGGTGACGATACGGGTCGTACAGATGGAGCCCGGGCCGATACCCACTTTCACCGCGCTGCAACCGGCTTCCGCCAGCGCGCGCGCGCCTGCACCGGTGGCCACGTTGCCGCCGATGATTTGCAGGTCCGGGTATTTCGCGCGGGTTTCACGAATGCGCTGCAGGACGCCTTCAGAATGACCGTGCGAGGAGTCGATCAGCAGAACGTCAACGCCCGCGGCTACCAGCGCGTCTACGCGCTCTTCGTTGCCGGCACCGGCGCCGACCGCCGCGCCTACGCGCAGACGGCCCTGCTCATCTTTACAGGCATTCGGTTTACGTTCTGCTTTCTGGAAATCTTTAACGGTGATCATGCCGCGCAGGTGGAAGCTCTCATCCACGACCAGCGCCTTCTCAACGCGTTTTTCATGCATCTTAGCGAAGACCACCTCGCGGCTTTCGCCTTCACGTACGGTAACCAGACGCTCTTTCGGGGTCATATAGACGCTGACCGGCTGGTTCAAATCGGTGACGAAACGCACGTCGCGGCCAGTGATGATACCGACCAGCTCGTTCTCTTCGGTCACCACCGGGTAGCCGGCGAAGCCGTTACGCTCGGTCAGCTCTTTCACTTCACGCAGGGTGGTGGTTGGCAGAACGGTCTGCGGGTCGGTGACCACGCCGGACTCATGTTTCTTCACGCGACGAACTTCTTCCGCCTGGCGCTCGATGGACATGTTTTTGTGAATAAAGCCGATGCCGCCTTCCTGTGCCAGGGCAATAGCCAGACGCGCTTCCGTTACGGTATCCATGGCTGCGGAGAGCATAGGAATATTCAGACGAATGGTTTTCGTCAGCTGAGTGCTGAGATCGGCAGTATTCGGCAGAACGGTAGAATGAGCGGGAACGAGGAGGACGTCGTCAAACGTCAGGGCTTCTTTAGCGATACGTAGCATGGGCAATATCTCGACCAGGGTGGATAAATATTGCCGTGGCATTATACAGAGCGTAACCGATTGCATCTACCCTTTTTTGCAAATAATACTTGCCATCCCCTCTGAGCGCGTTACTATCGACTGAATAACCTGCTGATTTAAAGTTTGATCTTGCTCACATGTTACCCTCTCAATCCCCCGCAATTTTTACCGTAAGCCGCCTCAATCAGACGGTGCGTCTGCTGCTTGAGCGCGAAATGGGCCAGGTTTGGATCAGCGGCGAGATCTCTAACTTCAGCCAGCCCTCCTCCGGCCACTGGTACTTCACCTTAAAAGACGATAACGCCCAGGTGCGCTGCGCGATGTTCCGCAACAGCAACCGCCGGGTGACGTTTCGCCCACAGCACGGGCAGCAGGTGCTGGTTCGCGCCAACATCACCCTGTATGAGCCGCGCGGCGACTACCAGATTATCGTCGAAAGCATGCAGCCCGCCGGCGAAGGGTTATTACAGCAGAAGTATGAGCAGCTCAAAGCGCAGTTAACGGCGGAAGGACTGTTCGAGCAAAAACATAAGCAGGCGCTCCCCTCACCCGCCCACTGCGTCGGCGTCATCACCTCGAAAACCGGTGCGGCGCTGCACGATATTCTCCATGTTCTCAGGCGCCGCGACCCCGGGCTGCCAGTGATTATTTACCCGACTGCGGTCCAGGGTGACGACGCCCCCGGGCAGATTGTGCGCGCCATCGCGCTGGCCAACGCGCGCCAGGAGTGTGACGTACTGATTGTCGGACGCGGCGGCGGTTCGCTGGAGGATCTGTGGAGTTTTAACGATGAACGGGTGGCACGGGCTATTTTCGCCAGCCAGATCCCTATCGTTAGCGCCGTCGGCCATGAAACCGACGTCACGATCGCCGATTTTGTTGCCGACCTGCGAGCACCGACTCCCTCAGCCGCCGCGGAGATCGTCAGCCGCAATCAGCAGGAGCTGCTGCGCCAGCTGCAGTCCGGACAGCAGCGTCTGGAGATGGCGATGGACTATTTCCTCGCCAGTCGCCAGCGCCGTTTTACCCAGCTGTTCCATCGCCTGCAGCAACAGCATCCGCAGCTGCGCTTGGCCCGCCAGCAGACCGCCCTGGAACGCCTGCGCCAGCGGATGCGCATCGCCGTGGAATCGCAGCTTAAGCGCGCCGAACAGCGGCAAAAGCGCACCGTTCAACGTCTGGATCACTACAACCCGCAGCCACGGATCCACCGGGCGCAATCGCGGATCCAGCAGCTGGAATACCGGCTGGCGGAAAATATGCGTGGCCGCCTCAGCGAGCGGCGTGAACGGTTTGGCAACGCGGTGACCCATCTGGAGGCGGTGAGTCCCTTAGCCACTCTGGCGCGCGGCTACAGCGTCACCTCGGTGAGCGACGGTACGGTGCTGAAACAGACGAAACAGGTCAAAACCGGCGATCTGCTCACCACCCGCCTGAAAGACGGCTGGGTCGAAAGCGAAGTGAAGCAGATCGCGCCGGTGAAAAAAACGCGGGCCAGAAAGCCTTCACCCGCTAAACCAGCGGAATAAATTCCACCCGTTTTTTCGAGATCAGGCCATGCCCATGCTGGCAAAAGTAATCCACCGCGCCGCACGCCTTGAGCACCTCCAGCGGCTGGTGGCATTCCGGGCAGCGGGCCTCGAGGGCAAATACCCTTTCGCACTGGGCGCAATGCGCGCTGCTGCCTTTGACATCTAACGGCGCGTGGCACAGAGGGCAATCAAGTTCCATAACCATTCCTTTCAACGTTTATCTGCACCTATTTTATCATGTTCCGGGTTTAATGAGGGCCGCGTAATTGCTGCTGTAGCCGGAGCAGCCATTCCACTTCCTCAAGCCGACGTCGCGTCAACCCGGCCACGCTGTCGGGCGCCCGGATAAACAGATTATCCGCGCCGAGGATCTGCTCATCGAGGCAGTGCGAATAGATCGTCCCGGGGCGGGTCCAGCGCTGGATCCGCTCGCCGTCGTGCAGCGTCACCACTTCGCCCTCAGGGGAGCGGTCGAGGATGAGGATTCGCCCGTCCCGCAGCCCTATCCGCATTCCCTTTTGCCCGCCCGCGGGGCCCGCGTATTTGTTTAGCCAGATATTAAGCGGGATAGTGCCCAGGGTTCCCTGCAGATGCGCCTCCCCCTCTGCGGTGACCGTATCCCCAGGGGCGATGCCATGGCCGAGGCGGTCTTTCGCCACCCGAAGGGAAAGGCTCAGCGCCGTATCGCTTCCGCTGGCGTGCAGGGTTTCGCGGAGCATCGCCAGGACATGGGTGCCGATATCGAGGATCACCCCATCAGGGTGACGCAGCTGCCGGGTATCCAGCTCCCCGGTGGCAAAATTGAGCGCGACCGGCTCTCCGGCAGCGTTAAAGCCGCTTGGCTCCTGTAAATAGCCTTCGAGCCAGACGATATCCTGCGCTGACAGGTGCGGCGGCGGCTGGCGGCTGGCCTCCCCTTCCGCCCGCCACCGTGGGCCAGGAGCGTTCAGCGCAACGCCTCGCGCCATCCAGTGGTCAAGAGCCAGCACCCGCGCGGCCTGCTCAGGCGGTGCCAGCAGCGCCCGCAGTCGGGCGGCCTGCTCAAGGTTGGCCACGATCGGCTTTTCCACCACGATGCGGGAAATGCCGCTGGCTAACGCTCTCTCCAGCACGGGCAGATGCTGAAGTGATGAGGTGGTAATGAAGAGCGTATCCAGAGGTTCGGCCAGCAGTGCCGACAGCGAATTACAGCGCTGGATCCCCGGCAGCGCTCTGCTGCTGTCCAGATCATAGCCATGGCAGCGGTCGATGACGTTTCCCAGGCGACGCAGCGCCGGTAAATAGGCGGTTTCCACCACCGCGCCGAGGCCGATAAAACCAATCTGCATAGTAAGTCCACCTTTGAGCCGCTCTGTTCCCCGCGAAGTATCGCGGGATTATGGCGGAAGGTTTTGACATTTACCGGCATGGCGGCCACAAAAAACCCGCCGAAGCGGGTTTGATGATTATTTGCTTTTCTTGATGTGAAAAACAAATAACACACCAATGACATTGATTAATATGATTTTTATTTTAGTTATAAATTAATTGTGTACACCCTTGTGTACGTGATTTTGAATGGTGCTTCAACCTTCACGTAAAATACTATCAAGTTTCTGAGCATAGATCAGCAAATGCGTTGGAGACAAATGAGCGTACTTTTTAACCATCTCAATGCTTTCCCATCCTCCCATTTCCTGCAAGGCAGAAAGTGGAACGCCAGCTTGCACAAGCCAGCTTGCCCAAGTGTGCCGGAGGTCGTGAAAACGGAAATCCTCGATGCCCGCTTTTTTTAGCGCGGCGCGCCAGGCGTTATTGTCATCCACCCGCATTTTTCTAACCGCGGGCGTCAGCGTTCCATCCGGTCGATGTTTTGCCGAGGTGTGAACGAACACCCACTGGGAATGTTTTCCTGCCTGCCTTTCAAGGATATCGCAAGCACTTTGATTTAAAGCCACGCCAATTGCTTGACCAGACTTAGACTCTTCAGATGGAATCCATGCGACCCGACGAGTAATATCAACCTGCTGCCACTTAAGATTAATGATATTTGAACGTCTAAGCCCCGTTGCAAGAGCAAATTCAACAACTGATTTTAATGGTTCACTACAAGCATTTATAAGTTTTTTGGCTTCGTAAGGTTTCAACCAACGTACGCGAGTATTCTTGACAGGATAAAGACGAATGTAAGGCATTTTTTCGAGCCACTTCCATTCAAGCCATGATTTGCGAAGTAGTGCCTTCATAAATGCAAGGTGCGTGTTCTTTGTCGCTATCGAGACGGCTTTTGGAACATACTTTGATGGGGCCAGCGCTGAGGGACTACAAGCCAGATACTTGGCTCTCCAGTTCTGTTCATACTTCTGATTAATCATTGAGTTAACAGCTTGGTAAATCATATCCACTGTTATTTCATCAAGGTATCTTGTCCCAAAGAATGCCTGCCAGAACTTAATTCTTTTTTTGTCATCACATAACGTTTTTTTACCGGATTTCTCTTTCAGCCAGCGTATGCATGCCTTTTCAAAAGTTACACGTGGTATGTATCCAAGCTTTGATGAGCGCCATGACTCGTACTTAACTTTGTCATACAACTCTGAAGCAAGTTTTTTATTGGTTGTCCCCATAGATTTGCGGACTCTCTTACCTTCGGAATTTTTATAGTCGGCGTACCAAATGTTGCCTCTTTGATAAATGCCCATATCCGCCTCGCGATGGTGTGCTGATCTCCTTCTGTAAGTTTGGTAAAAATTTCTCTATATACATGCAATATGTGTTGGTTCGGTTGGTTCAGTTGTCTCAAAACACAAAGGCCTTTGTTTTATTTGGATATTTATCAAAAAAGTGAACCAACACCACCGGATTTTGAACCAACATTTAGCGGGTTGAACCAACATTCACGGTGTTTCAAACAGCAAAATTACACGTTCAGCAGACCATTACCGTTACTGATTCTGCTTGCGCCACTCTTTTACCATATCCTTTGTGACCTCTTTCTTATAGCAGACAGGCGAATATCCTCCCGCTTTGCTCCAGGCGCTGCGGCGGCCGCATGAGCTTCCGTTCCGTGCCGTATTGAATGGGCAAGCGCAGGTACCTGGGTAGGATGCTATAGAGTCGTCGATAATTCTTTGCTTAACTTGGTCATCAGTTAACTGGTTCGATTTGGCGATGGCCATATCTGACACAAAGACGAAAGCAGCAGCAAGTACGGAAATAGTGACTAACTTGATGTTCATTTGGCTCTCTCCGAGCAGTAGATGAACATCCAAGGTATACGTTGAAAAACTAGTCAACATTGATCTTTCGCAACGGCATGCAACGCCCTGTTAGAAAAGGTAGGTAATGCTTGTAGCAGGCAGTCAGCGCGAGGTATAACCAGCCTCTCCACCTCCGTATAACAGCGTTATACAGTGGTATACTGTATGGATAGACAACACTGATATGGTGGACCCTCATGAGCAAATCAAATCTGGTAGCTTTCCGCGTTCCGGCAGAATTGCAGGACGCATTTAATCAGGCTGTAGCGGCGGCAGGCGGTGACAAAACAGCGTGGCTGCTCGATGCCCTGCGCAGCAAACTGAACCAGCCGGAGAGCAACCCACAGCTGCGTGTGCTTGAGCTGGTGGAACGAATGGAAGTGGCGGCGGCTGCGCTGGCGGGCGGTAAGCAGGGGATCCCGCCGACTCTGTACAATGAAGCGGCTGTTATCGGGATTGTTGCTGATACTATCCGGGAAGGGTTCGACAATGGCCGCATTATCGCTGAGCGGCTCAATGAGGCCGGTTATCAGACAAAAGCGGGCAAGGCGTGGGATAAGGACATTTACAGCGCCTGGAAGCGTCAGGGGCGCAACGCTGAGAAGTTATCAGTAGCGCTATATTCATAGCTCCATGGATGAAGGAAACAGAAGTGCACGAGATATGTTGTAAGAACTGAACTACGCCCCTTCCTGGCCCTCATGAAGCGGGTCGTTGTCTGCATGCACGAATCCGAGCGCGTCTCCGAATCTGGCTCTAGGGAAGCCTGATTTCGGAACGCCCATCGATTCATATGAACAGCCGGGCATATTAGGTTTTTTATCGAAGAGCTCTGCAACTTGTCTGATCCAAGTTGACGCGGGGCCAATCATTTTGACTAGGTACCACATTATGCATATGGCACTGTATAGACGTTCACAGGCTCTGGCGTCAATCTTTAGTTCATCGAAAAAAATAGATTTCGGAATTGGAACAACTGCGTGCTTACGATTCCAGATACGGGAGTGATGGGCACAGCGATTACGAAGTAAATTGAGACATTGTAACCACTTCGTCAGGGTTTGTTTATTATCCAGCTGAAGGCGTTTAATAATTTTTGCCTGCATACCACCATTCAGCATGGCGTAGTATTTAGACATCTGCCCAAAATCCCAAGTCTCAACAGCAACCCAGAAAGGGATTTCTTTTTGTTGGCTGAGATGCCACATAATACACTCATCTCTACTATCCTGAATTTTCAGATCCAGTTTATTACGCCATTTTTCAAAAGTACTGGGTTTCCCATTCCGACCATCATTTAAGAGGCGTTGGTTGATGTAGGATTCCTTTCTGTAAGCAAGAGGATCATACCTACCAACCTCATGGGCGATGACTGACCGGATGTGAATCTCAATTCGCTCAAGGGCATCCATCATCAGCATTCGAAGTTTTTTATCAAATAGATAAAGATCGTAAGCCTGTTCAAATGATGTGCCAGGAAGAAAATCGTCACTCCTGAATGACAGTCCTTCGTCGCTGGTACATATAATTCGTGAGGTATACCAGAAGCCAGAAAGGCGATAATAGCCAACCTGAGATAACTTTCTCATCGCGCGTTGAGAATCATGGATAACCATGCCGCGGCTCAACAAAAGTTCGAGCTGCTGGCGATATTCTTTATGCGGCTTGGCTGCAATCATTCAGTTATACGGATTCAGATAGTAAAAGGCCCGACCGTGAGACTCACAAACCAAATTGGCTACGGAGAAACAGGGGATCGGGCTCGGTTGATGCTAAATGTACCTTAAGTTACCGGCATGTCAATGTGGCGTGTCACGGAAAAGCATCGAAAAACCATCCTAAAAATGGCTATAAACACTATATGTAGTTTATGTTCAAGTTGTTATACCCTACAGAATGGTTGTATAGGTTTTAACTATCAATGTGCTTACATTTTCCTCTTTCAGCTTTTTGCCCTGACATGCTCTACTGATAGCCTGGTGTTAGCCTTTTTCGATGCCCGTTCAAATGAACGCATTGACGCCTCAGCTTTGCGCATCACCCGGGCAAACCCTTTAGCGTCCCTCGGTTCTTTCAACCGCCAGTAAGCTGATTCAGTCTTTAGCAGGCGAGAGCGCTTTTTCTCGAAGGTATCCCATCTCATGCCGGCAGGCTTCGGAAACTTGAGCGGGCTATTTAGCAGGCTGTCCGCAGGTGGGTAATCATCCCCCCATAAATCATGCCTCTGCTTAAACACACTGCGCCGTAAGCGAGATATCTCATCTTCACTCTGGCTGGCGTAATGAAGACCGGCGCACCGTCGACAGCACAGTGATTCATTGTGAAGATACAGGGAGGCTTTCCGTCCCCCGCAATCCGGACAAACATACCACCATCGGGCGCCACCATATCGTGGGCTAGTGGTCGTCAGCGTTACCGCGATGCTATGGCCATGCGGCAGCACTGCCACCAGCGTACCACCTGAAAGGCGTAAGCTAATACCATCGACTGGTTGTAACGCTCTGTCCGTTTCGCTGGCTACAATCTCCGATAAGGTTGATGCACAAATTCTGGCCATATCGCGGGTATATTCGCGCGTTCGCTTCCTGCCCGCCTTGCTGTCTCGCTGTTTCTCCAGCCATGCCCTATAGCCATCGCGCTGACGTTTACGGCCGGCCCTGGTCTTTGCCCCGGTGCTTTTCCCACCGTGTAACTTACAGCGACCATTGTGGTATATCGTAGTCATTTTGCACGGAGTGCCCGCACGGGTTGTCGCGCCACATGGAATAGCCCGTAAGTGTTCAGGGTACGGCAGCCAGTCATTACCCTGCTCACGAAGCTCGCGCCTCAACTGGCAAAAATCTTCACGCTCTTTACGCAGCGTCAGCAGCATCTGCCTCAGATCTTTATCCATAATCCCCCCGTAAATATGAATAAATCTGTATACCTCATAGGGTAAGTCCGTCAGCGCAATTATCCGCCTCCCCCGCCAGAAACCTTAGCAATTCTTAACATCTCATGGGGTAGGGGCGCACTTCGCAGTTTACAGCATTCACCGGTATTGGAAGCACAGCCTTCCATGGGGGGAAATAGCCTAAAAAGAGGGATATAGCCTGACAAGAATCTTGCGTATCGCGGTCTGCTGGCCAGAAAACAGAGAAATGGATTTCCGAAATCATTAGGAAATCTTAGGAGGTCAGGTTGACACTTTTCCTCAAATACCTGGCATTTCTAAGCATCAGGTTGACACTTTCGCAATGAGGTAAAAATCGAACAACCCCAGTAACGGCGGTGCTTGTAGCAACATTCACTGAGGAAAGTGTAAAGCTATCGGTTTCGTGTCTGACGGTTTTTCGATAAAAGTGTCAACCTGTCGGGTTTCGTTTCCCGGTTTTGTTCGTTGCTAGTTGACACTTTACAGCTATCACTTCCGCCAAAGAGACAATGCCTTTATACCTTCGGGACTCCAATCGGCTATCTCATCAGGGCATTCGGTAGCGGTATAGAAAAGTTCGCGCCTTAACGTCAGCAGTAGTTGTTCGGCATTCTCCTTAAGATCATAACGTTGGAAGTAAAATTCCGCATCCTGTGTATCAAGGAAAATACCGCCTTCTTCGAGAAACTCTACATCATATCCCAACTCATCAGCCGCGGCAGAAACAGCTTCTAATAGGCCATCATCGTTATCTGGGGCAGGGAATTTACCATCCCCAGATTTTATTTCTTTCCAGCATTCTGACCAAGTTAGCTCCCGTGTTCGATGCGGCCATGGGTCTGTAGTGGGTGCCTCGTTTTTGGGGACTGAGTGCTGTTGCTGCTGGCGTTCCGTCGCGTCTACATCGATTTTAGTACCCGACAACACAACCTCGCCTTTCGCCACCCAGTCATATACCGTCTGGCGGCTTACACCGCGATGACGCGCATACTCGGCTTTACTCATTAACATAGATATCTCCGGCTGTATGGGTTTTAGTGGATTACATGGAAGGTATGGTATTAGTCATCAGGGCGTCATTCTGTGATACTTCCGTTAAACGTTGAAGTCGGCCCCCCGGTATCATTTCCATCGTTGCCGTTTGAATGTTCATGGCTGTTGAGCCAGGTCAGAAGCGACTGCCACCCGGCGTGCATGATTGCCGGGCTGGTACTGGCCACTGAATCCTGCAGGTGACCAGCCTGTCCTGAAAGGCTCCATTTGCTACCAGTCAGTGAGAAAACTGTCCCGCCAACGGTGATAGTAAAGCTGTCAGGTGTGGAAATAGCGATGCTATCAGGCTTCAGGAGAAACGTGGTGTTGCTGCCGCTGTCGCGCAGCGTAACCCCCTCCGGACCGTATGCCGTCACCACCTGTCCGTCGACGTCCTGCCACTCGGTATTACTGATCGGTAAAAAGAACAGCGCACTTAAATTGGCTGGTGGAGTAAGATCTGCCACTCCCCCACCAAGCCCACTAACCCCTCCCAGATAGGTATCTGCTGGAATTACGATCCCTTTATCCCCTTTCTGCATAGGGTATCGGATATATTGAGGCCCAAAAATCGGGACCGTTAATTGTGGCAGAAGAAATGGTGTCTCATGTAAGTCGAATGAGACTGTAACCATCTTTCCTGACTGGCTTACAACACTCACGGGCAAAATCTTCCCTGAAACCTGTAATGCCGTCTCAACTTTTTTATCCGCAAAAGTATTCAGATTTCTGCTGAAATTCAGCTTTTGTTCAATACTCATTTTGCTTTCAACTCTCCGGCTGGATGAGCCTCAATGATTGTTATCCACGAATCAGCTGTCGGTTGCCGACTGTTCCCCAAAAAGCGAACAGACTGAACTTCAAACTGTCCCTGGAAAGCAGAATCATCACGGTACTGAGAAAAAGAAGCTGCCTGAATAAGAGGCCTCGAATTTTTAGGCATGAAAATATGATCTCCCGTGTGGATGTCAGCCCGCATCACACATAAAATGCTTACAACACCATAACTTATCCACGTAGGCTGCCCGATGAGGTCAGTAAACTCAATCTGGAGAGGATTATTTTTTCGCTCATTAACGCCAGATGGATGGTTTTTATAGTCATTATCCCAAACCCTGATTTCATTTTGATTGACTATTGCCATCTCAACACCTGAGTATCCTGGGTCTCTAATTACTGACCGAGAAAAGTTTTTTAAATCTCTGGCCAGAAGAGTTATTGAGTCGCAAAACATCGGACGCTCATAATTGAGAACCAGTAAATCACTGATATTTATATTTGGTCTATACCCTCCCATCCGCATAATACACTGGGTCAGTGCCACAGATAACTTCTGTCCAACAGACCAGGGAAATGTGATTTTTTCAGAGCTAACTGCTCCATCTTTGTCAGTCTTTGCTGGTCCGGCAAATATTACAAAATCCAGCCTTAACTCCGTCCCCTGCCAGTTACCAAACCCCTGGTTCACAACTCCTTCAATGACCAGCCCCTTACCATGCTTCCCTGCTAAAGGGAATCCAGCAGCCATCCCAGCGAAAATCTGAATTTTTTTGTTATTGTAGTTAAGTCTTGCCTGTTGCATGTCGGCGGGACTTATCCCCCATATAGTTAATCGGCTCTCACCGGCAGGCGTGGACAAGCATACTTGCTGTATATCGAACTCCACCATTAAAGCGCCGGGGTTGTAAACTCCGTTCTTATGACTTGAATAGTTTTTAATGACTTTGTTTTCTTCAAATATGTTGATCTCATAAAAACGCATTTGATTCACTCCTGCAGTCTTGTAGCTGTTTCAGCAGAAATTGTGGCCAGCGCGGTATCGACCAACCCCCTGGCGATCTCATGGATAGTTGGCGCAACGCCGATACCTGATTGCTGGCGCTGCTTTTCCTGAATTTTTATGATTGCCTGAATCTGTGCTTCGCTTAGCAAGACAGGTTTGACGGACTGTTTTGACATGGCTACCTCCTGATATTTATACAGCCATTATAATTTCACATAATGAAATAATCATTGATTATATTGCAATTAATGAAAGAGTAATTTCGATCGTTACCAGAAGGAGAATTGATTGTTTTATAGACTTTTGGCGAGTACTTGACGAAGATTGCATAATGACTTTTCGCTGCTGAGTCTCAACTTAACAAGGAAGACCTGATGCCCTTACCTGAACGCATGAAACCAGCCAAAATCAGCCGTCAGAAACTAAAGGAACTGGCGGATATGGCCAAAGAGATACTGTCGCAAATTGATAACGGCGCCGGCGAAGATGATGAAGGGCTAAAAGCGATGATTGATGACTGGAACAGGCAGGTCGTTAATCCGTGTGAATTCTCTGATTTCCGTGACTTTTCCTCATGGACCGACGCAAAGAACTTTACCCGGATGGCATTTAATCAGGAGAAATACGTTGCGGATTTAACCTGGGATGAACTCGTTCAGATAATTAGTTTCGTGTGCAATGCTGAAGGCAAGGAATCGGAACAAAGCTACGCGCTGGGATTGCTGGAGAAAAACTTTGATGCCAATCCGTCCGACCTCATCTACTGGCCTAATGAATGGTTCCAGGATGAAGACATGCTTCATGTAGATTTGACGCCTGAAGAAATAGCCGGATACCTGATGGCAAGATCTGGCCGGCTTCTAAGCGATGCGCCACAAATCGACCTGAGATACCCGCTACCTCCCGGCGCAGCAAGTTAACGCTAAGAGATATCACCCCTGATGTGCCTATACATAGCCAGAACACGTCAAACCAGCCTATAGATAGGCAGGACACACTGTTCCTGCCATACATAGCCAGAACAAACCTTTTCTGCCTATAAATAAAATATGGGCATTTTCATAGGGCGGTATGGTTTTACATGTAGCGTTCAAACTGCCACGCCGCGCTGGCCACCAGCATGAATAAAGCCGACAAAATGATGCCTAACATCCGACGTTTCTTTTCTTATAGAACGCTAGCCAGGTCGAGATACCAATCAATGTGAATGTATAGGCCAGCAGTCAATCGCGGTCAGGTTTTCGGCGATGCGCTTTCAAAGCAGGTTGAATGGTAAACCAGAAACAAGGAATCAACATGGATGAGTGTGACCGCAACATCCAGCGAGAGCTACTCCAGTACCTCTGCGACATTTACCCAGATTCTGCCGATAGCAGCTTCTCAAAGACATTTTCCGAAAAATTTGGAGGTACTAATACCTTTACTGCCAACATACTTTATCTTGCTGATCACGGACTCATTGAGGCAAGACTGAGTAATGAAATAGATAGACGACTTCCCTCTGTAATGGACTCTTTCACGAAAATTACGAGCAAGGGTATAGATTTTATTCGTGACGACGGCGGTTTGAGTGCCATCCTAAACGTCCAGACAATCAAGTTTCACCGTGATGCTGTTGTCGTCCTCGAAGACCTCTTCACGATTTCAAACATGAACGATAAGCAGAAGGAAAAGGCCAAATCAACTCTCGACGAAATGACGAAGGAAGCACTTAAAAAAGTGGTAAAGCCGTGACGACCGCAAGATTATTAGCGCTACTTGGGAAGTGAGCAGGAACAATAAAGCACAAACTCGCCGGATGGCGGGTTATTTAACTATATACTTTTGATAGTAATTTTTTACTTTACCAGGAACTCTTTTGGAAACCTCAAAACCAGACAGAATTCGAGTAAACGTAGGGTCAGGGCAGGCTTGACGTATCTTGAGCTCTCCTGACTGGACTCCTGCCATTAAGCTGGTAGCAGCAAAAATATCAGCCTTTCCATAATAAACAAAGCTTTGGTGTTTTATGAATGGATGATCACCAACGTCTAAAATACAAGACGCATCATATGGTAGGTCTGGATAGAGCGTTGTTATATTAACCAAAAGAACTGATTCTGCATTAGCATACTTGGGGTAAGGCACTGGATCATTGCAAATGATATGCAAATGCTTATCCCTTCCAGATGGAACTAAAATAGAACCTTTTGCCAAAGGGATGAATGTATTCATCTGCTACCTAAATTTGTATACAGACAATGTCCGATCTAGTTGCTCACGTTCGAAAAGGCGATCCTGAAGCGCTGACGCCGTTTCTGGGGGCTTGCCTAACGCTGCAAAAGTGGCTGAATGAGGTATAGCCACAGAAGTGCAACCGGGGTCTTGCCACTCCGCACAATGGTCATGAGTAAAATCACGAATCTGGTATTTTGACATATGACCAAACTCAGCCATTATGCTATCGAGAATTTCGATATCAGCTTCGCTAAGTTCATCTAAATCTTCAACAGAAACGGCCATTGGTTTAAGCGCAACTTCATAATTCTCCGCGCCTCGTATCCAGTGATTCCAGCCGCTTTCTAGCTCCCCGCCATTTTTGACAAGGTCATAGGTTTGTGAGAGAACAGGACCGTGCTTCATAGCGACAAATCTATCTCCGCTTATAGATTCTCCATAAACGCCCATAGACTGACGATCAGAAAGATAAAGCAGTTTGATAAGCTTTAGGTATGCCATGCGCCCACCGTCCTTCGACAGTAGGTAAGCAGCCATTTGAGCTACTTTTTCTTCGCTAAACATAACTCCTCCAAAACTTACTCAAGCACAACCCCATACCATCTACAACTATCACTTGACATCGAGTTTATTACCTTAAAGTTAATCCTTCAACCTTTGGTTGAATCTATCTCACCCAGAATGGCCCTAAAAATTGCCAAGAACAGCGAAAAAATGCTGTGTACCAGGACGCTCTTAAAATCATCGCCTCTTGTAGCGCTTCTGGCTTCGTTTTAGAGGGTATCAAAATCTTCGTCATTTTGTGCGCCGAGAGGCGGTGATCACATACAGTATCATTCCGGCGCTGAGTACACTGTCCGCAATAACCTGATAGCCTTGCTGTGTAGCGCCATCCTTATCAGTCCACTGATCGAGCTGCATATTGCCCGCCACGCTGACAAGGTCGCCTTTACGGTGTAAAGGCCAGCGCATCGGCCTGCTTACCAAAGGCAATAACGCCCAGCCAGAAAGTAGCCTCTCCGTTATCTGCCACATTACAGGGCGGAACTACCGCCAGGCGGGCCATAGCCATGTTTGTACCTTTTCCCGTTGTTCTGGTCTACGGGGCGGCCACCAGCCGGCAATACGCTGAAATTTGAGCTGTCATCTTTGTGATCCTCTCTTCTGATACCCTGTGCCTGATTCAGTGTTGGTTCAAACTGGTAGTTTGTTGCCTCAATGTTGGTTCATTTTTTAAACATGAAACCTTATTAAACAGATAGATATAACTACTGAGGCAACTGAACCAACTGAACCAACACCTAAACTACACACATGGAAGAATGCTTTTACTCTGGCTGGTCGTCGTCCGGCAGATACTGCAGGACATAAACCCGAATCTGTCGCCCATCAATGCGTGGCGACTTTCTCTGGAATCCCCGGCCTGAAGTCGGTGGCGTTAGCATGCCAGCTTTCTTCAGGACTTCTGCAAACTGACGAGTGTTAAAGCCGCGGGCGATCTCCCCTTCGAAGGCTGCCGGGAAGGTGTAGAACACCATCGGGTCAGTCTCATGACCGCCCTTCTGCCGGTATCCCGCCATGTTGGAGATGGGGAGACAGGTCGGGTCATACGGGAACGGTGCAAAGCGGCTCATGCCGTAGGCATTCAGGAATGCCTCTGTCTGCTCGATAATTTGCTGGTGTTCTTTATTGCCGGTACCAAACTCGCGCAGCCAGGCGTTGTAGCTGTACTGGATAGCATCCCGACACGTCTGCTCATCCCAGCCGGTGATCACATTACCTAACAATAGTGCGGCCTCCAGAATGGCAAACCGGGCGCCAACACGATGGACCTGCTCCCCGTAATCCGACGGGATCAGGCTACGCCAGCGCTCTTCCGCTGCCCTGACAGCGCTTACAGCCTCTTGCTGGTGGTCAGCCAGCCATTTCACCCACTCACGCCCGGTCACTCCGTGGTTATGCTGGTATGCATCTTTGAGGGCATCGGCATGGTGTTTGCCGTTGGCATGCTCATGGAAACGAACAGCCCGGCGCATCGGGATATTCAGCAGGCGAACCAGCTGGCCTGCTTTAGCCTTGCGGCCGGCGCTCGCGATGAAGGTTTCCAGATCCATCTCACCGGTACTGATGGCCACAGTACGCCAGCGCTTCAGGTCACGGTTTCCACCTTCCTTCGCTCCCTGCAGCTTACCCGTGCCGTTAAACAGTGCGTATGCCGATTTGTAGACCTCCACCGGGTCAGCGCCCTGGCCGATTTCGTCTAGCGGCATCAGCGCGTCGTTGTGTGCGGCAGCTTCATTCGCCAGCCCCAGCGCAGTACCGTACCAGGTGAGACGCAGCACGTCAGGGTTACCGTAAAGACTGGAGGCCACATTAGCAGTGGTAGTCTTACCCGCGCTCGACTGTTCGTAGAGGTGGATGCCGAATCCATCCGCGCCAGCAAGGCCAATCAGCGGGGCGGCCAAAGCTGCGGCCACACCAGTCATCATCGAGTAGTTGCCAAAGGCCAGACGTCCAACGCTCTCTCGCCAGCTCTCAACAGTACCGCTGGTGGTATAACCGGATGCGGCAGAACTTCGTCCGTTAAACAGCACCGGTTGATCTGGAGTACCGATGATCTCGCCATCAGGCATGATATAGGCGCCACACTGCCAGCCCGTAGCATGCGCAATGCGCCATACCTCACCATTGGCACAGCTCTGCAGCCAGTCGGCCAGCGTTGCACGTAAACCACTTTTGGTTGTGACGTTCACCCCACCAGCCTTGAGCGATCGCCAGCCTTCGCGTTCACCGATATCAGCAAACGGTATTGCCTGGACAGTATCCCCCTTGGAACCGAATGGGCGCCAGCGCAGGATCAGATACCGGGTTTTACTGTCATCTATGCCAGTACCTATGACCTCCAGAGCAGAACACAACCAGCTTTCACGGGTAGTTATTTCCCCGGTATCTTTGTCTGATTTTGGCTCAACCCAAAAAATACCGTCAGCTCGGCTTTCAACATGTGGCTTCAGGTTGTCGCCATTCACAGATTTATTGGATTTCAGAATTGATGTCGTTGTGTGCTCGCCCTGTTCTCTGAGCCTGGCCAGATATTGCCTCCAGTTTTCCGGTTTTTGGTCAGGAATTCCCTTATATAATTTCGCTTCCAGTACACCTGCCTGTGCAAGTTTTTCCCCAATGGCATTAATCATTATTGGCTCAATGCTTCCAGCCAGATAAACACGAGCACTGCGACGCCCTTGATCAATAATTTGCAGGTTCTCCAGTTCCGCCAGCTGCTTCGGTCCAAGATAAATGGGAGGTGTTCTGTCCTCAGCGACTTGTTTACCTAGGCCCTCTTCCCAACCTTTTGCGTGTGCATACGCATCGGTTCCAGCAAAAATAACTGCTTCAGTAAATTTTTCTTTTGGCAAATGTTTCAGGTTCGGTGCCAGTTTCATTGACGCTTCTCCCGATGAGCACACAAGACGTAATCAGCAAGTTCTTCATCCGCCGTTTTAATAGCTTCCGGTACATCCTGGAGTAACGAGATCAGAGCACAAATTAACTGAATATCTCGTTCAGATGCTTTCGTGCCCTCTAACCATATGGAGAGCAGAGCCTGTGCTTGTTCAACACGACATTGGGCGTCAATGAGTGGTAAATCTTTCATGATTTCCCCCCTTTTTCATCAGCGACCCGCCTGAGATACATCGCATTCTCAGATGTATCACGTAAAGCTCTGGCTACATCACTAACTACTCCCAACATGGCGCCTAAACGATACATATCCTCTTTCGCTGTTTCCTCGCTGTACTCTTGATTGTCGGAAGCCCAAAACATCAGGCTTCCAATTGCTTTAACACCCATCATCAAATCGTTAACTGCTTCACTGGATCTGTTTTGAACCCCCACAATCTCCTCTTGTGAGCAGGAATCCAGATCATGCCGTACTAAATCGTTATACAGGCTCATGCTGCCACCTCCAGACGGATACGGCCTGCAAAGAAACAGACGTGATCACGTGCCAATGTGCGGCGGGCTTCCTGCTCTGATTCTGGGGTGATATGGTGAATTTTTGCGGTAATTGTCGGCATATCGCGGCGAACAGCGGCGATAATCCAGATAAATTGCGGATTTTGGGTAGGGGTAGTAGCCATGTGGCAGCCTCCTTGTACGGGGTATTACACCCATCACCGGAGCTGCGAAACTCAATGGTGATGGACTGAACGGGGTTCGCAGTACCGGCGTACAAGGAAACCGGCCAGCCTTTCGGCTGCCCCGCCCAGCCCACCATAATTTTGTGAGCGACGCGGATTATAACCACATCGCTGAAAAAAGTGTGAGCCTGGCTAACGACACAAAAAAAGACGCTAGGCGCGTCATGTATCGCCCTGTACATTTCCGGGCTGCGAAACCCGGCACCAGATTTTGCTGGTGCGCTATAACCATAGACCGGGATGTAGTCGAACATCAAGCCCTTTTTTATGGACTCTAAAAACTCATTACTGCAGGTGTGATGGAGCTCGCGCGTACTGGTCTTGAAACTCGCCGCTAACGTGTCCTTAAATTCTCGCGTACTTGTCACGAAAGTCAATGCGGCGCGGCTGTCAGAGGTAGCAATACAATTCCCCCCACCAGCGATACGGGGGAAATAATTCCCCTTATCAGAAAATGGAAAGCTAAGTTTTGCTAAGGTTTTAAAGCCTGAGCATGGAGGCATCAGGCCAGCCAGAGAGAGGCTTTTGCGCCGTGCACCGGTAATCACTGCTTCACCTCCGTGTACTCCATCATGAAGCGCTCAATTGGTTGCACGCACGGGAACTGGTAACCTTCGCGGTAGAACGTCGCCCGGTTATGCGCTACGGCGGCCACGCTCACCATCTGGCCGTGAGCGTCGCGGTAGGAGTGATTTGGCAGCGGTGCGCTGGTGGGCTTATTCATCGTTAGCCCCCAGACGTTTAGCCAGCCAACGCTGAGAGAGGCGGGTTAATTCCGCTTTACGCTGGGCGTACTCCATACCCATATCGATCAACGTGATGTTGGTGCTCTCCAAGTAGCTGAGGTGCTCCAGTTGGCCGACGCTCATGCTATCGCGCGGTTCGCCGTCGATACCGTTCACCTTCGCCCACTGCTTGGCGGTCATGCCACCCAGCACAATGCGGGCGATCATGTTGCTTTCATTGCTGTAGTGCCGGGCTTGCGTCTCTTTCCCCTGTTCTGCCCGGGCAGCATCCAGAGCGGCACACATCGGCTTGAAGAGGTTGGCGGCACCAATACGGGCCTTAAGCTGGCGGCGATATTTCGCGGCGATTTCCGGAGCACTAAGCCGTAACGCTTCCTCGCACTGGATGAAGTACCTGCGCACGGATCGCCCCTGCTCGTTACGCTCAACCATTGCCACTTCTTTAGCCATATCCAGCGAGAGAAGATAATCATGCTCAATTTGCTGGCGAAATTTTGCGCTCCCCGAAACGGGTGAGCTCAAATTTTCAACGGTGATGTAATCCGCACCAGCGGCAAAACCATACTGACTAATGCGCCCTTTAATCCAAGTGGTGAAGTCGCGGCCCACCCCCAGCGCCTTATGCAAAGCTCTGGCGCTCGCAATATTGGTTTCACGCCCACCAATCTGACCGGAAATAACAGGGACAATAGCGGCAAAGTCGTTACCATTAATTACGCCCGGGTTAACGTTGGGTTGAGGGGCAGCCTCAGAATTGAATCTGCTTTTTTCGATTTTCATTTTGTCGGCTCCGTTATGCGGCGGTGAAGTTATCCGGGTAGAGGTTCAGAATGTCGGCGATATCCTGCTTAGAAAGCCCGTAATGTTGGTTGACTGCGGCCATGCGGTTAACGAACTGAATCACCTTCAGCACGTCACCACGGCACGCAAACCGGTAACGCATGTGCGCACCGATACCATCAGGGTTTTTCTCTTCCAAGCGTTCCAGGCAAATATCAAGCTCGCGCTCAAGTTCGCTCGCATAGTTGCGGCCAGATGAGAGGCGGCAATTGCGCAGGATATCGTTTTCTGTCCACCCACCAGCCCCCACAACGCAGCATGTAGGTGCGAGCACGATGTTTCTTCGGAATGCGCTTTGAGGCTTGAACGGTGTAGGCTAGTGGCGTAACATCAGATTCGCGAGTATCTATGTTAGCCGCCTGTAATGGGCGGTTTTCTTTTTCCATCAGACCACCACCCCGCGGCGTTCTGCCAGCCAGTTGTTAATCTCTACCGCATCAAAAGCGGTCACGTTATTGGTGAGTTTCACCGGGCGTGGCAATGTGCCGTTTTTAACCCATCGATCAATGGTTGGCATTGATACCCCTAACAACGCCGGCATGCGAAAGCGGCGGATATACCCAGTGGTAGGAATGGCTGATTGTGTCGTTTGACTTGGCATCATATGCTCATTAACTCCCTTGATAGCTGCTGAAGTTATGCGCAGTTTAGTGGCTATTTATCCAGTCATTCCAGTGAAAATGGATTCTTTTGAAAGATCTATAATTTCCATTAAAAAAAAGCATTTCCATTGAAAAAACACATTCCGAGAATCTCTCGCATTCCTCCGAATAAACAGCACCCTGAGTTAACGCATAACCCCGTGATTTATCAACTTTTTACATCTTTTCGCATGCGTTACTCTGTTTTGGTATGTTTTGTTATGTATTGATTTACATGTCTTTATTTGGCTGCAAATGACTCGCTATGACGACTTATGAAGAACACAGGACAACACAAAACGACACAGAACGACGCGCGTTGACACGAAATAAAGAATTGCGAACTGGCACGGACTGGCACGGACTGGCACGGACTGGCACGGAAGGTAACAGCGTGAAACGACACGCTCTATAGCGATCTATATCGATTTTATCTTATGGTGGTTATAGTCAGGTGTAGCAAGGGGAGGTAGTTGATAACTGGTGCCACGCCATTAATGATCCCTTGAATCTGTTTAATGGCGTGGTTGATTTCTTAATCGAGGTTATGGATTGCTAACAAAGCCTGCTTTGCTTTTGCCGCAAAAGCAGCTCTGCTTATCCCTTTTTTTGAAATACCTTCACACTCTAATAAATCAAGCACATCCTTATAGATGGCCGTCACATTAGGCTTGCCTGAGTTAATATAGGAGGATGCTCCAGATTTTTTTACCAGCAACTGAATGATCACGCCCATCATCTTCATTGTTCCGTCTTCCTCATCCTGTTTGCGGTGCTGGCCTCGCCCGCTGCGATTCGTATCTTTGATGTAGTTCACAAGATGCAAGCCACCCAAATTGCGGGCTTTTTCCTCCCAGCCTTTTGTTCCACGCAAATCGTCGATAGCCTCTGTAACTTTTTGCGTAATTATCTCGGGCGTACTTTCTTCAATAAATGGGAAAGCAGCCAAGAGAATATCCAGAGCGTTACAGGCCTCGTCAGTAGATATTTTTTTATCCCTGTGTACCTTTAGTGCTCTAGCTATTGCCCTTCTGGTGTGATCAACGTAATCAAAATGCTCTTCGGGAACGTCACTTATTCGAGTTAAAGGGTTCAACCCCGCAAGAGCCAGCGCCATCTCTTGCGGGGTTATTGAGACAGACACACAAAGCCTTTCGATAGGTGATTTTCTAAGGATATCTTTCATACTTTCCTTCGCTCTAAATCAAACGGCATTACGTTATAATCTCCCCCACTTTCCAGAGCCACCAGCAGATTAGCCCACCGTGCCAGCGCCGCTTTCCTCTCATCAAAGTATTGATGCCGGTTATAGATGCCCTCTATCCCCGGTATTTTGTGGTTAAGGCAACGTTCGGCTATCACCGGGTCAATGCCTATCGCGGCCATCTGGGTGCGCATGGTTCGCCGCAGGTCATGGATACTGAACGGCTCAACGTCAGCCATTTCTTTCAGTACGGACGGCATGACCATATTCAGCGTGGCTCGGCTAACGTGAGCCGTTGTTCTGGCTCGCCTGGCTGGGATTAACCAGCGGCTATCACCGGCAAAAAGTCGAATCTCTTTAATCCATTCGATCACTGGCGCCGGCAGCGGGATATCGATGTCATCACCATTCTTTGCCCGCGAGCCAGGGAGATGCCAAACCTCGTTATCAAGGTCGAACTCCGACCATTCGGCGGCACAGAGCTCCATTTTGCGCACCCCAAGCGCCAGAATGATCTTGAAGGTCAGCTCATTTTCTCTGCTGATTCCACGCCCGCGGCGTAGAGCCTTGAAGAACATAACCAGCTCATCACGGCTTAACGCACGTTTGCGCCCCTGCTCTTTGCCGCCAGCGTCTTTAGCGCCAAATGATATGGCTGGGTTAACCTCTATCATTCCGCGTACCACAGCGTAATCAAACAGGCGTTTGAGCATGCGAAGTACATCATTAGCTACCGTGGGAGACCCTCGCTCTAACACATCCTGCAGGACGCTATCAATGTGCCGCGGGCGAACGTCCTCTACCTTCATCTTTCCGATGAGAGCAACGATATTCTTTTGCAGACTGCTGCGGAAAAGCTCCGGATGTTTGTAAGTGGTCTCTATCTGGCGGGCGTAATACTCAGCGGCAAGCTCTGAAACGTGAATGGCGTTCTTCTCAGCCTCAATCTTCGCTATTGCCTCAGCCTTGCGCTCCTGCTTCTCTGCGGCTACGTCATACCCGAGCGCTACCCGTGCGGATAGCTCTTTCGCTATATCTCGGGCTTTTGCCAGTGAGAAATCGGAATAAGAACCGATCATCATGGTACGGGCCTTTCCCGCCAGCTTATATCGATAGCGCCAAAAAGGAGTTTTATCCTCTTTTCGAAACCTCAGATAGAGGCCGTCACCGTCTGCCCGCCCCTCGAAGCGTTCCCCGCTCTTAATCCATGCGCGGATCTGCATGTCTGTAAGTTTTGGCATGTGCGAATACCTGAAAATCCTTACCGTGATCCATTGGGTACACCGTGAAATGTACCCAAATTGCTTAGAGGTATACCCAAAACTTTGGCTAATGATCATGGGTACACCTCTGTGTACACGACAATCATGCGCTTTGTTGCGTCTTTATGATAGCCCATGATAACAAAAAAGCCCGGCAGATGCGGGCTTTGAAGGATTCATGTTGGTGGGTAAATCTTGCTGATAGCTTATTTGCTTTTCTTGATGTGCTTGATCAAGCGCTTACGTTTACGCATCTGGTTCGGCGTCAGGGTGTTGCGCTTGTTGGCGAACGGGTTTTCCCCTTCCTTGAACTGGATCCGGATTGGCGTACCCATCACGTCCAGGGATTTACGGAAGTAGTTCATCAGGTAGCGCTTGTAGGAATCCGGCAGATCCTTCACCTGGTTACCGTGGATCACCACGATAGGCGGGTTGTAGCCCCCGGCGTGGGCATATTTCAGCTTCACGCGACGGCCACGCACCAGCGGTGGCTGATGATCTTCCGCCGCCATGTTCATGATCCGGGTCAGCATCGCGGTGCTTACGCGGCGGGTGGCGCTGTCATAGGCTTCGCGTACTGATTCAAACAGGTTGCCGACGCCGCTGCCGTGCAGGGCGGAGATGAAGTGCACCCGGGCAAAGTCGATAAAGCCCAGACGATAGTCGAGGGTCTCCTTCACCTGCTCCTTCACTTCCTGACTCAGGCCATCCCACTTGTTGACAACGATCACCAGAGAACGACCGCTGTTGAGGATAAAGCCCAGCAGCGAGAGGTCCTGATCGGAGATCCCTTCGCGAGCATCGATCACCAGCAGCACGACGTTGGCGTCTTCAATCGCCTGCAGCGTTTTGATCACCGAGAACTTTTCCACGACGTCGGTGATTTTCCCGCGCTTACGTACCCCGGCGGTATCGATGAGCACATATTCACGCTCGTCACGCTGCATCGGGATGTAAATACTGTCGCGGGTGGTGCCCGGCATATCGTAAACCACCACGCGATCTTCACCGAGGATGCGGTTGGTGAGGGTTGATTTACCGACGTTAGGGCGTCCAACAATCGCCAGCTTGATCGGCAGATCCTGCGGATTGAAGTCGTCCTCCGGCTCTTCTTCCGCTTCACCATTCTGCTCGGCTTCGAATTTTGCCCAGTATTCGGCGTCTTCATCCACCTCTTCCTGCGGGCTGATCTCATCCACCCATGGCAGCAGGGCCTGCTCCAGCAGGCTGGTCACGCCGCGGCCGTGCGAAGCAGCGATAGGATAGATATCACCCAGGCCTAAGGACCAGAAGTCCGCCATCGCCTGGTCGACATCGATGCCGTCGGTTTTATTGGCCACCAGGAAGGTGGGCTTTTCACGAGAGCGCAGATGTTTAGCGATGGCGATGTCCGCCGGCATCAGGCCTGCGCGCGCATCGACCATAAACAGCACCACATCGGCCTCTTCGATAGCCAACAGCGACTGCTCCGCCATCCGGGTTTCCACGCCCTCTTCCGTACCATCAATACCACCGGTATCGATACAGATGAATTCGCGGCCTTCGACTTCGGCCCGACCGTACTTACGGTCACGAGTCAGCCCCGGGAAATCCGCAACCAGCGCATCACGAGTGCGCGTCAGGCGGTTAAAGAGCGTGGATTTTCCAACGTTAGGGCGCCCGACAAGCGCGACCACAGGTATCATGTTAAATGCCTCATACAATCACTAAGCAACATCGTCTTAACGACGTTTTTAAAAAAGTCAAAACGGCCCCTGTCTGCCAGGGGCCGTTTCTTAATCATTCACGACAGCGGTAATTAACGCGTAATCGCGTACAGCGTACCGTCTTTCGCCTGGATCAGCAGTCGACCATCTGCAACCACCGGATCGGTCAGGAAGCCGGAACTATCGACTTTCTGCTGTGCCACAAAATGGCCATCTTCCGGATTCACCCAGTGCATGTAGCCTTCGCTATCACCGACGACCAGATTGCCATTATACAACACCGGCGCGGTCAGCAAACGGTGCAGCAGATCGCTTTGCGTCCACAGGGTCACACCACCATCGGTGGTCAGTGCCAGCAGGCGATCGTTCTGGTCAACCAGGTAGATACGGTTACCATCGACGATGAAATCATTCACCGAACCCAGCTCGCGTTTCCACATAATCTGGCCGCTACGCAGGTCCAGCGCGGTCAGGTTACCGTTATAAGCCAGCGCATAAACCACACCGTTAACGATGATCGGCGTCGTGTCGACGTCATTCAGGCGGTCAATTTCCGTCGGGCCGGTGGCCGTAGAAATACGCTGCTGCCAAATCATCTGCCCCTGCTGCATCAATACTGCACTGACGCGGCCGTTGTCGCCGCCGACGATCGCCGCGCCATAAGCGGTCGCAGGCGCAGACTCGCCGCGCAGGGAGAGTGCCGGCATATCGAGGTTAACGGTCCACTTCACGGCACCATCGGTCTCATTCAACGCCTGCAGCTGGCCGTTACTGGTATGCACCAGCACCATGCCATCGCTCACCACCGGACGCGACAGCGCCTCGCCAGCAACGCGGGTTTGCCAGGCAACGGTACCATCGCTGGTATTCAGCGCATACAGCTGCGCTTTCTCACTGCCAATATAAACATGGCCGCCAGAGACGGTCACACCGCCGGAAAGCAGCGCTGGCACGCGCGAGAACCAGCCATCTTTCTCCGCCAGGTTCACAGACCACACCTCTTTGCCGTCGTCCGCGTTCAGCGCTTTGACGGTGCCTTTACGGTCAGCAGCATACACTACGCCGTCGGCGAAGGCCGGATGAAGGTTAGAGTAAAATTCGCCGATACCATCGCCAACCGAGGTGCTCCAGGACGTGGACGGCGTAAACTGGTTTTCTACCGTCGGCAGCGGTGACATTTTCACCACATCTTCTTCGCTATTAAACAGCGAACACCCGCTCAGCAAGGTAACGGAAAGCAGCCCTGGCAAAAGTAATTTACGCAATTGCATCGAGTCCCTCTCAGATGGACAAATTATTCATTTTCATACGCATCATTTCGCTGAGCGCAGGAGAAGCATCGCTTTTCACGCCAGCTTCCCACGCCGCACGGGCCCCTTGCTTATCGCCTTTGCTCAACAGAATTTCGCCGCGCAAATCGGCCACAATGGCGGTCCAGCCCTCACCTTTGATGCTGTCGAGGGTTTTCAGCGCCGCATCAGCCTGTTTCATCTGCAGCTGAACGCGGGCAAGACGCATGCTGATAACCGATTTCAGGTTATCATCAGACGCGGCCGCCAGCCCCTGCTGCAGCTGCTTTTCAGCGTTAGGCAGATCGTTCTGTTCAACAAAATGCTGTGCCAGCTCGAGGGAGGCGAAGGCGCCGTAGGTATTTTTATTGTCAGACGCGAATTTCTCCGCCCCTGACAGTACTTCTGGCGTATTCGATTTCAGCGCGGAAGTCGCCTGTTCGTAAGCCAGAGACGCGTCTCTGGCCGTATCCTGCTGATGGGAGGTCCAGTAGCGCCAGCCAACCAGCGCGCCAATCCCTAAAATCACCCCGACCGCCAGCGCTTTGCCGTTTTCGGCAAAGAAGCGCTTCAGCGCATCGACCTGATCGTTCTCGTTGTTAAAAGTTTCCACGCAGTCCTTCTCCTGACTAATAATTCCCGGGAGATTAACCCAGAAGTGTGCGCAAATGCGCGGCAACGCTCTCCTGCGTTACGGTAGTTTGCTCACCTGAGCGTAAATCCTTCACTACCACGTTTCCGTCAGCGATCTCTGACTCACCGACCACCAGGGCGATACGGGCGCCCCACTTATCGGCGCGGGCAAACTGCTTCTTAAAGTTGCCGCCGCCGTGGTTGGTCATCAGCTTGACGCCGGGCAGCGCATCGCGAACCTGCTCAGCCAGACGCATTGCAGCAGACTGAGTATCGGTCCCGGAGGCTACCAGGTATATATCGACAACAGGATCGGCTTTAAATTCCGGATTCACTGCCTGGACCAGTAAAACAAGACGTTCCAGCCCCATAGCAAAGCCCACGCCCGGGGTGGCACGACCGCCCAGTTGCTCAACCAGGCCGTCGTAACGACCGCCGGCGCAGACGGTGCCCTGGGAACCGAGGCTGGTGGTTACCCACTCGAACACGGTACGGTTATAGTAGTCGAGGCCGCGTACCAGACGCTGGTTGACGGTGTAGCGGATCCCGGCATCGTCAAGCAGCGCGCACAGGCCGGCAAAGTGGGCTTTCGACTCTTCGTCAAGGTAGTCGCCGAGCGCCGGCGCGTCGTTCAGCAGCGCCTGCACGTCCGGGTTCTTGGAGTCCAGCACCCGCAGCGGGTTGGTGTACATCCGGCGTTTGCTGTCTTCATCCAGTTTATCGGTAAACTGCTCCAGGTAAGCGACCAGCGCGTCGCGGTAGTTGGCACGCGCTTCCAGCGAACCGATGGAGTTCAGCTCAAGGCTGACGTGATCGGAGATGCCCAGCTCACGCCACCAGCGCGCGGTCAGCATAATCAGCTCGGCATCGATGTCCGGGCCCTGCAGGCCAAACACTTCGGCGCCAATCTGGTGGAACTGGCGGTAGCGACCTTTCTGCGGACGCTCGTGGCGGAACATTGGCCCGACGTACCACAGACGCTGTTCTTGATTGTACAGCAGACCATGTTCGATGCCGGCACGTACGCAGCCCGCCGTCCCTTCCGGACGCAGCGTCAGGCTGTCGCCGTTGCGGTCCTCAAAGGTGTACATCTCTTTTTCAACCACGTCGGTCACTTCGCCGATCGCGCGTTTGAATAACGGGGTCTGCTCTACAATCGGCAAACGGATTTCGCTGTAACCGTAGCTACCGAGCACCTGCTTCAGTGAGCCTTCAATGCGCTGCCAGAGAGCGGTTTCGCCCGGCAGATAATCGTTCATGCCACGGATGGCTTGAATGTTCTTTGCCACGTTTATTCTCTTTATATATACAAAAATGAACCCCGGCGCCTTGCGCCCGCAGGTTCAATCATACACGGGAAGCGTATCGCTTCCCAACACGTTATTTTGCTTCAAGCTGTTGAACGTCAATACGACGGGCTTCATCGAGCATCGAGGCTTTGGCACGAATACGCGCTTCCAGCTGGTCGATCATGTCGTCGTTGTCCAGTCGATCTTTACGCACGCCGTCTTCATAAAGGCCGCTTTTCTTGTTGCCGCCGGTCACGCCGAGGGTGGAGACCAGCGCTTCGCCCGGACCATTCACCACGCAGCCGATGATCGAAACATCCATCGGGGTGATGATATCTTCCAGACGCTGCTCCAGGGCGTTGACCGTACCGATAACGTCAAACTCCTGACGCGAGCAGGTTGGGCAGGCAATGAAGTTAATGCCGCGAGCACGAATGCGCAGGGACTTGAGGATATCGAAGCCGACCTTGATCTCTTCCACCGGATCCGCCGCCAGCGAGACGCGCAGCGTATCGCCGATCCCCTCGGATAACAGCAGGCCCAGGCCGATCGCGGACTTCACCGCGCCGCTGCGTGCCCCACCCGCTTCGGTGATCCCGAGATGCAGCGGCTGATCGATCTGTTTCGCCAGCAGGCGATAAGACTCTACCGCCAGGAAGACATCGGAGGCTTTAACGCTGACTTTAAACTGATCGAAGTTGAGGCGATCGAGATGATCGACGTGGCGCATAGCCGATTCGAGCAGCGCCTGCGGCGTCGGCTCGCCATATTTTTCCTGCAGATCTTTTTCCAGCGAGCCGGCGTTGACGCCGATGCGGATAGGAATGTTTTTATCGCGTGCGCAGTCCACAACCGTGCGAATGCGCTCTTCGTTGCCGATGTTGCCCGGGTTGATACGCAGGCAGTCAACACCGTATTCGGCGACTTTCAGCGCGATACGGTAGTCAAAATGGATATCGGCGACCAGCGGGACGTTGACCTGCTGTTTGATCAGTTTGAACGCTTCGGCGGCATCCATCGTCGGAACAGAGACGCGGACGATGTCCGCGCCGACGCGCTCTAACGCTTTGATTTGGCTTACCGTCGCGGCCACATCGGTGGTACGCGTATTGGTCATTGACTGGACGGCGATGGGGGCCCCATCGCCAATTGGCACATTACCAACGTAAATACGTTTAGATTTTCTACGTTGAATCGGAGCCTGGTTATGCATGAAAAATCTCCCGCGTTACCCGTCTGTTACTGCGCCGGTGATTGTTCGGCATTGAGGGTCAGACGCGCAACCTGGTTAGTTCTGATAAAACGACTCAAATCGACTGGCTTGCCGAGGAACTGGATCTGTACCGCTGCCGGGGCGCCAATTTTCAGTTTATACGGCGCCTGACCGCTCAGGTTCAGGTTGCCGCCTTTACGCTGCAGGCCGCTGAACAGTTTTTTACCGGTGGCATCGCTCACTTCCAGCCAGCAGTCGGCGGAAAAGTTCATCACCAGATCCTGTGCCGACGCCGCAGGGGTCGTGACGTTCGCCTGATCGGTCGGTAACGGCGAGGCCGGCGTTGCCGGGGTCGTCGGGGTCGTCGGGGTCGTTCCGGCGGTATCGACATTAGCCTGAGAAGGTGCCACGACCGCGTTATTGTCCGCTGGCGTCTGAGCCGGGGCGCTGGTGGTCGGTGCGCTGGCGGTATCGGTTGGCGCGCTGTTCGCGGCGCTATCGGTGCCTGAGTCTACCGGCGCGCTGGTATCCAGCGGCACGTTCTGGCTGTTGGCGTCACCGCCGTTCAGCTCAGCGGAAGACTGATCGGCCATGGTCGAGATCTCTTCCTGCTGCGCCTTATGGTCTTGCCACCACCAGGCACCGCTCAGGCCGATAACCACAAACAGCACCAGCCAGGTAAAGCTCATCAGCCAGCCATCGCGCTTTTTGCGACGCTTGCCTAAAGAGAAGCTCTGCATTGGCGCGACCTTTGCCGCACGGATAGGTGCTTGCTTGGCCATCATCGGCAGCAGTTCTTCTTCAGGGATATGTACGAGGCGAGCGTAGGAGCGGATGTAACCGCGCAGGAAGGTGGAGGCGAGGTCGGCAGGTGCCTTATCGTCTTCAATATCACGAACCGTGGACACCTTCAGGCATAAGCGTTCGGCCACCGCTTGCTGGCTAAGTCCGAGTTGTTCGCGGGCGTGACGCAAACGCGCGCCCGTGGTGTTTGCTTCTTGATGATCTTGAGTGGCTTCAGTATTCATTCGCTACAACTACTGGTACGTGAAATTTAAAGTTCAGCGCGGGAAAACGCCGGCGCCGCGAGACATCTGTGGTACGTCAGCCTCACAGTATAGGACTGTCAGGCGCGCGATCACAGAGACGAATCAAAATTGAATGCTAAGCGGTTGTTGTGCCGCTACATACTGCCTCAAAGTCGACAAAAACGCACCGTAATTATTAACTGAATCAGCGTATTTCGCCTGGTTATTGGTCATAAATATGACCCGCGCCGCCTGTGCTGCACGGGTCATCATTTGTCAGACCGCTTTTACGTCAATCGCTTCACCCTGCATCCGCTTACGCAGCGTGCGCTTGGTACGGTCAATAACATCGCCCGCCAACTGGCCGCAGGCGGCATCAATATCGTCACCGCGGGTTTTACGCACGATGGTCGTAAATCCATATTCCATCAGGACCTTGGAGAAACGGTCGATGCGGCTGTTGGAGCTACGCCCGTAAGGCGCCCCCGGGAAGGGGTTCCATGGGATCAGGTTGATCTTGCACGGGGTGTCTTTCAGCAGCGCCGCCAGCTCGTGGGCATGCTCGGTACCGTCGTTGACGTGATCCAGCATGACGTACTCGATGGTCACCCGGCCCTGGTTGGCGTTGGACTTCGAAATATAACCACGCACCGAGTTGAGGAAGGTCTCGATGTTGTATTTTTTGTTGATCGGGACGATTTCGTCACGAATGGTGTCGTTCGGCGCGTGCAGGGAAATCGCCAGCGCAACGTCGATCATATCGCCGAGCTTATCCAGCGCCGGCACCACGCCTGACGTCGACAGGGTGACGCGACGTTTGGAGAGACCAAAACCGAAGTCATCCAGCATGATTTCCATCGCCGGGACGACGTTGTTGAGGTTCAGCAGCGGCTCGCCCATACCCATCATTACCACGTTGGTGATCGGACGCACGCCGGTGGTCTTCACCGCGCCGACGATTTTCGCCGCGCGCCAGACCTGGCCGATAATTTCGGACACCCGCAGGTTGCGGTTAAAGCCCTGCTGGGCGGTGGAGCAGAATTTACATTCCAGCGCGCAGCCTACCTGTGAAGAGACGCACAGGGTGGCGCGGTCTTCTTCCGGGATATAGACGGTCTCGACGCGCTGATCGCCAACGGCGATCGCCCATTTGATGGTGCCGTCGGTTGAGCGTTGCTCTTCCACCACTTCCGGGGCACGGATCTCAGCGACTTCTTTCAGTTTGCCGCGCAGGACTTTGTTGATGTCGGTCATTTCATCAAAGTCGTCGCAGCAGTAGTGATACATCCATTTCATCACCTGATCGGCGCGGAAAGGCTTCTCGCCCATGTTTTTAAAAAACTCGCGCATCTGCTGACGGTTTAAATCCAGCAGGTTGATTTTGGCATCTTTGTTCGGCACCGTCAGAGCGGCGGTATCAGGCGTGACAATTTGTTCAGACATAATGTTTTCCGGCCTCGTTATTACACGTTATGGCCCCAGGTGGGTTGAAAAAGAAACGCCCCGGAGAGCGACTGCTCGTCCAGGGGCGCTATATTCTACAAATTCTGGCGCATCATTGCCACGTTTGCACAAAGCAATGATAAAAAATCTGTAACTGACTGCTCAATCCTCTAAGGCTTTTCGATTGTCGCAAGGCGGCAAGCAAGTGGCAAATTCGTCGGGAACGAATTTGACCAGCCGTAGGCTGGCCTCCAGTGAGAGGCAGGAGCCTCTCATTAATCCCCGGGAGCATAGATAACTATGTGACCGGGGTGAACGCGCGCAGCCAACGCCGCGACGGTCGAAAAGACGAGGTTTGTATCTCCAAAGTATTTCAGGTCACAGCGAGGCGGCGAGTTCGCAAATCCCCGGGAGCATAGATAACTATGTGACCGGGGTGCGCGAAGGAAGCCAACAATGCTGTGGCGTGAAAGACGCAGGAGATTAGCGAGTGCGCGGGCAAACCTCGCCTTCAGCAAAGAAGAACGCGATTTCGCGAGCAGCGGATTCTACAGAATCGGAACCATGGGTGCCGTTCTCGGTGAAGCTATCAGCGTAGTCAGCGCGCAGGGTACCGGCCAGGGCGTTGTCCGGGTTGGTGGCGCCCAGCAGGTCACGGTGACGCTGTACCGCGTTTTCGCCTTCCAGAACGGAAACCACGATCGGGCCGGAGGTCATGAACTCAACCAGACCGTCGAAGAACGGGCGACCTTCGTGCTCAGCATAGAAACCGCGAGCCTGTTCAACGGTCAGGTGCAGCATTTTGGTGCCGACGATTTTGAACCCTGCAGCTTCAAAGCGAGAAAAGATGCTGCCAATAACGTTTTTTGCCACCGCGTTTGGTTTGATGATGGAAAAAGTACGTTCAATAGCCATGATTACCTCTAATTAAATGTTCTGTTGTTGCGCATACGATCGTATGGCCTGGCGCGCATTATAATGAGCAACGTCGGCGATGCCTACGGATGAAGGTAACATTTTGTTAAAATAAGATGAGTATTGGAAACACAAACCGCCAACAACAAATTTACCCTGGTTATTGCAGGGTGAAACTGGCGGCCGCCGTTTGCCCAGCCTCATCCATGACCACCAGCTGCCACTCGCCAGGCTTATCCAGCGTTAGCGTGGTTGTCGCACCGGTGGCGTCTAACGGCTGGCCGTTGATAAACCACCAGCGCCGCCCTTCTCCACCGCTGGTTTGCACGGGTAACATCACCCGCGCCTCGCCCGGCAGACGTTTTATTAACGCCCCTTCGCGAATACCTGACAACACCAGCGGCGCGGCATTCTGAGTTTGCAACGGTGGGCACACTTTCGATACCGGCCCCAGACGCGCGCGACGGCGCTCCCTGGCCGGCAGCCACGGTTCCAGCGGCAGCGGCCAGACATCAATAACGACTTCAGTCGCACCCGGACAATCCGCGGCCACCCTTTCCCCTGCTGCGTTGCGCCACACCGGGAAGCGGATCCCGCGCACGCCCTCCTGCCCGGGCAGCAGCAGCGTCGGTGGCTGGCTGGCATCCAGCAGCCAGCTGGCTAAGCGCCGGCGGCAGTTGCTGTCACCGGCCGGTAGATCCTGCCCGCCTGGCCAGCAAATAGCCCCGCGGCTCACCGTTTGCGGGCGCGGGTCGACCGGCAGCCCGCCGCGGCTCATCGCCTGGCGCGCCAGCAACAGATTATTGACCTGGTTTAACAGCGGCACGGCGCTGGCGAAGCCAAACTGGCCCACCACCGGCGTACCGTCGGGCCGTCCGGTCCAGATACCTATCAGATATCGCGCATTGAGGCCGACCGCCCACGCATCGCGATAGCCATAGCTGGTACCGGTTTTCCACGCCAGCGGCACCACTTGCGGCAGTGAGGCATCGGGAACCGGTTGCGCTTCGCCGGCCAAAATGCGCCGGACAATCCACGCCGCGCCGGGTGACATCAGCGATCTTTCCACCAGCGGGTCGTCGGGCTTCAGGCGCAGCCACGCCGCCTTGCCGTGACGGGCAAAGGCGCTGTACGCCGCGACGATATCTTCCAGCCGTGCCCCGGCCCCACCGAGGATCAGCGACAGGTTCGGCTCTGCGCCAGCGGGCAGCGTCAGGGGCAGCCCGGCGTTGCGTAAATTCGCCGCGAAACGTTTGGGCCCGTAGGCTTCAAGCACCTGCACCGCCGGCAGATTCAGGGAGCGCACCAGCGCCTCGCTGACGCTCACCGGGCCATGAAATCCGCTGTCAAAATTGCCGGGACGATAATCGCTAAAGCGTCGTGGAACATCCTGTAATAACGACGCCGGATGGATCAGCCCGTCATCCATCGCCATCGCGTAGACAAAGGGTTTCAGCACCGATCCCGGCGAACGCACCGCCGAGACCATATCAATATGGCCGAAGCGGCTGTCGTCGGTGATATCCGCCGATCCCACCCAGCCGCGGACTTTCATATCCGTGTGATCGACGACAACAATCGCCAGTGAGCTGCGCGGCGGCAGGCGCGATTTCCAGTTCAGCGCCAGATCCTCAAGCTGCCGCTGGAGCCCGGCATCGAGCGTTGTCGTCACCTTTTCGTCGCGACTGGTCGCCAGCGCCCGGCGTGAAAAAAGCGGCGCCAGCTGCGGCATCTGCCGCGGGAATAGCCATACAGGTTCTTCCATCGCTTCCTGTACCGGCCGTTGCGGCCAGACGCCCTGGCTGACCATACGCGTGAGGACTTTATCGCGCGCCGCCTGGGCCCGCTGCGGCCAGCGGTCCGGGCGCAAACGACTGGGCGCCTGGGGCAGCACCGCCAGCAGCGCCGCCTCGCCGTAGCTGAGCTGAGCGGGCGGTTTGCCAAGATAAGCCCAGCTGGCCGCGCCGATCCCCTGCAGAGTGCCGCCAAAAGGCGCGCGGTTCAGATAGAGGGTAAGAATGTCGTTTTTTGACAGATGCCACTCCAGCTGCAGCGCCCGCCATAGCTGTCGTAGCTTGCCGCCGAAGGTGCGCGGATGAGGGTCGAGCAGACGCGCGACCTGCATGGTAAGCGTGCTGCCGCCGGAAATGACCCGCCCGGAGGTTAAATCCTGCCAGGCGGCGCGCAGCACCGCGAAGGGATTGACCCCTGGATGTTTCCAGAACCAGCGGTCTTCATACTGGATGAGCGCCTGCAGATAGCGCGGCGACACGTCGGCGAGAGTCACCGGATAACGCCAGACGCCCTGCGCATCGGCAAAGCGCCAGAGCGGCGTGCCGTCTTCCGCCACGACCACGCGGGCAGGCGTGACGTCCTGCAGCGGCAGCGGCCACAGGCGATCGGCGGCCAGCACCGCCAGCCACAGCAGAAAAATAAACGCCGCCAGCCAGCGCCAGCGGCGTTTTACCCGAGGCAATACGCGCATTTACGGCGTCACGGTGAGCGGACCGCTGGCCGCCCCGGTCGCCCGCCACTGCGGCACATACATCGATTCCACCTGGGGCTGCGGGACCTGATAAGTGCCTGGCGTTACCGCCCGCGCCAGATAGACCAGCGTCACCGGCTGGCCTTCATTGACAGCGACAGCGGCGACGAAACGGTCGTCACGGAACTCGATATGCTGAATATCCGCCTGCTGCATCTGGTTAAGGAGATTTTGCACCGCGTCGCCATTCTCCTGCAGGCTGGCGCTGCTGTTGGCCAGGTTCTGGTTTTCCAGCTCCAGACCGGCAGGCAACAGATCAACCACCAGCGCGTCAGGCACATTGCGTTTGGCGGTCACCTCCAGCTTCACCAGTACCAGTTCGCCGCTGCGCAGCGAGGTCAGCGATTTCTGCTGACCCTGGGTATCGAAAATAGTGCGTTCAATCCCCAGGACATTACCGCCTGGCTGTGGCGCGCTATGCGGATAGCCGCTGCTGTCGAGACGCAGCCACAGCGGCTGACTGCCGGTATTACTCACCTGCAGCGTCGCCAGCCGATCGCCGTCGAGGTTACGGGTTTGCGCTTTGTCGCCGGCCAGCGGCTCAGCCTGCAGCGAGGTTTGCGCCTGCCAGTTGCCCGGCAGGTCGGCAAGCGTACGTCCGGCAAGGAACAGGGCGTTGGTTTCCTGGGTCGACAGCCAGCGCTGGCCGTAGGCCTCTTCCGACAGCGTGCTCAACAGCGTGTTTTGCACCTCCGGCAGCAGCTTGTTCTCTTCCAGCAGCGCCAGCTTCAGGGCGTCATCGCGAAGCGGGCTACCGTAATCGCCCAGCCAACGATTCTCATCCTGGCGCGGGGTGGCAACCGCCAGCTTCATGGCCTCATCGCCGCGCGGCGCATCGCCCATGGTTTTCAGCGCAATGCCGAGCTGCAGCAGCGGCAAGCCGGATCGCGCCTGGTCGTGACGGCTCCAGATTTCACGCAATGCGCCGAGCGGGGCTTTTTGCTGACGCGCCAGCACCAGCGCGGCGTATGCCTGGGCGGCAAAGCGGCTGGCCTGGGCGTCATCGCTGTAGCGCACGGTCATCAGCCCCGGCTCCTGCAGATAGCGCAGCAGGCGTTCGTTACCTTTATTAATGGCGTTGACCGGTACGCTATAGCCCTGCTCGCCCGCGCGGACGAGGAAGTCCATGGCGTAGGCGGTCAGCCAGTACTCTTCCGGCCCCTCTTTATCCCACAACGCAAAGCCGCCGTTTTCCAGTTGCATCTGCAGCAGGCGTGAGATACCAACATCGATTGCCGCGCGGCGTTTTTCATCGCTATCGCCGCTGATGCCCAGCGCTTTTAGCTGCGCCGCGCTGGTGTACAGCGACGGGAACAGGCCGCTGGCGGTCTGCTCAAGGCAGCCGTAAGGATAGGCTTTCAGCTCACGGATATAGCGCGCGAGGTTCAACGGCGGTTTCCCGCTGAGCAGCAGTTGGCCCTGCAGCGTTTGCGGGGCGAACCCCTGGCTCTGCGCCGCCGGCGCCTGCCAGCTTTCGCCGGGCTGTAGCACCGCGCCGCTGTTGACAGTCTGGGCCGGGAAAGCCGGGCGGACGCCGATTCTCCACTGTTTCTGCAGCGGGGCGAAGGTTTCTCCCGGCAGACTCAGGCCGCTGATAGTAGCATTGACCTGACCATCGCCGAATCCCGCCAGCGCGCTCACCGGTATAAACAGCGTGCTGCGCGCCCCCGGCGCCAGTTGCACCGGCGGCAGTTGACTCTCGCTCAACGTTACCAGCCCGCTGGCGGTAAGGTGAACCTGCAGGGTTTGCGGTTTATCGGTCAGATTGCTGAGATCCAGCGCCAGCCGTGTGGTGTCGCCGCTGGCGAGGAAGCGCGGGGTGTTCAGTTCGGCGATGACCGGGGCGGCCACCACCACTTTATCTTCGCTGCTGCCGAAGTCATCCGCCGTCCACGCCTGGGCCATCACCCGCAGCTCGCCGTTAAAATCGCCAATGGGTAACGTCACCGTGCCTTCGCCCTGATCGTTCAATACCACCGGCTGCGCCTGCTGGGCGACGATCGTCACGTGGTTGACCGGCGGTTTGCCGCCGCGTTTTAACTCGTCGCCATCGCCGCCGAAGCGCAGGCTGGCCACACGTCCCTGCCCTTCGATCACCTGGCCGTAGATGTCATAGATATCTGCGCCGTAACGCTTCTGGCCAAAGAAGGCGTTCCACGGATCCGGGGTAGCGTAATCGGTGATATTCAGTACCCCGCTATCCACCGCCGAGAGCAGGACGTTGACCTGTTTCGGCGCCTCGCCCTCTTTGACGCTGGCTTTCACTTTCACCGTCAGCGGCTGGTTGGGGCGCATTTTGTCCGGCGCTTCCAGCGCCAGCGTCAGGCGGCGGTTTTCATCGCCCAGCGGCAGATGCAGCAGACCCACCGCGCGTTTCGGCGTCGCCGAGCGGGATTTATCGCCGGGGCGAACCACCAGCGTGCTGAGGTAGAGATCGTGGCGGTTCCAGGCTTTATCGACCGGAATAGACAGATCCATCCCCTCCGCCGGGACGTCAATTTCCTGCCACCACAGCGGCCCTTCGCTGGATTCCACCATCGCGTAGCCTTTACCCGCCGCCGGGGCGGCAATATGCAGCTTGATGGTGTCGCCCGGTTTATAACTCGGTTTATCCAGCTTCATGGTGACCCGGTCAGGACGCGCCGCGCCGGTACCTTCGCTGTTATCCTGCCAGCTATAGCCGGCCCAGAAGCGCACGCTGCTGACCACGTCGTCCGGCCCTTTCACCTCCAGGCGATAGGAGCCCCACTCTACCGGGAAGCTCACTTTGCCGGTTTGTCCGGCCTGCAGATCCAGCGACTCCTCGCCCTCCTGCAGATCTTTCTGATCGAACTGCGACTGCCAGCCTTCGCTGTCGGACCAGTTCCAGTAGTAGTCGCGGCGCTCGCGGATCAGCCGTACCTGCAGGCCCGAGACCGCTTTTTTCTCGCCTTTGGCGTCGGCATAGACGATATCAAACGCGGCGTTACTGTTCTCATCGACCACCGGCTGCTTCACGGTGGTATCGGTGCGGTAATCGTAAACGTCCTTCAGCGTAAATTGCGGGCGGATCCCCGGCAGCGCCCCGGCGGGCCAGATCGGCTGCTGTACGGTACGGGTCACCGGACGCCCCCCGGATTCCAGCAGGCTCGCCTGCAACACCACCTGCAGCGGCGAATGGCTATCCTGCCACTGGCTTGAGGTGGTCACTTCGCCATGACCTTTTTCGTCCAGCGTCAGCTGGACTTCATCCAGACTACGGGAGAGGTTTTCTTCCGCAATATCGCCGAACTGGAAGCCCGGCAGCGCAGCGACGGCGTCGCGCAGCGGGCGCAGGAACAGCTTGCCCTGCAGCTGGTTGCCGCTGGCCGGCGCGCCGTAGAGATAAGCGCCGCTGACGGCAAAGGTGACGTCGGCATCCGGCGCGACTGGCGCAGCCTGCGGCGTCAGGTTCAGGGCCATGCGTTCCGGCATAAAGTCTTCGACGTGGAAGTCCCACTCGCGCGGCTGGTTATCGCCGGTGCTGGCGCGAATGTGCCACATGCCGGTAGCCGCGCCGCTGTCGAGCGGATAAGTGAACTGGTACAGACCATTCACCGGTTTGCTCATCACCGAACGGATCACCTGGCCGTCCGGCTGCACCACCTCCAGCTTCACCGGCTGCTCCGCCAGCGGCTTGCCGTCGCTATCGCGCAACAGCGCATTGAGGATCACCGTTTCGCCCGGCCGATAGAGATCGCGCGGGCCAAACATAAAGAACTGTTTGCTAAAGCCGGGCGCCCCTGCGATAGAGAATTCCGCCAGATCCAGCGCCGGCAACTTGAGATCGAGCAGCGTCGTCTGCCCCTCTTTACGCGCCAGCAGCAGCGCGGCTTCTTTATCGGTTTGCAGAGTAACGTGGCCCTGGCTGTCGCTTTTCGCCTCCGCCAGGGTCTGCCCTTTGGCGTTGAGCAGCTGGACGTCGATACCAGACTGGGCGGCGCCGTTTTCCAGGCTCTGGGTAAAGACGTCCAGCCGATTGTGGTAGCGATGCGCCGAGACGCCGATATCGCTGAGGGTAAACAGCGTCGCCGCGTTGCTGTAGCTATAATGGCCCGCCGGGTTCATCACCGCCACGTAGACGCCCGGCTGCTGGAGCGGCTTGATATCGTTCAGCGGCAGCAGCAGCTTTTCGCGGGTATTGCGTGCCGGGTTGAGATCGAAGCGGCCGGTATAGACCAGATCCGCCATCTTCAGCAGCTCGTCAGACTCCCAGTTGCTTAACGAGTTACGGTATTCCCACTGGCTGACAAACGCGGAGAGTGATTCCGGCTTAATACGGAAGAAGTTAACGTCGACATTATCAACGTTCAGCGCCATCACCGGCAGCCCGGCGACGACGTTGCCCGGCAGCAGCGAGCCGCGGCTGGCGAAACCAACGCTCGGTGCGATATCGCGGGTGGTCAGGGTCTTCTCGAACGGTTTGTCGAGCGTGGCCTTGTTCAGGGCGGTCAGCGTCGGGTCGACCGAGACAATCAGCTCGCGCTTTGGCTCAAGGTGACGCAGACGCAGCTCTTTCAGATTCGGCGCCAGCTCCCAGGCACCGTCCACCTTGCCGCTTTTCTTGTCGACCAGATGCACGCTGCGGGAGAAATCCTGGTCCGGCTGCAGCGGCACAGAAAACGTCAGCACCAGGGTCGCGGCGCCATCCAGTTGCACCTCCGAGGCGTCGAGCAGCGTCAGCGCTTTGCCCTGGCTTTTTTCCGCCAGCGCCGCCAGCTGGGCGCGGTCCGGTTTTGCCGTCGCGCCTGGGGTGCTATCCGCAGCTGGCGCCGGGGCCGTGGCCTGCGGCGTACCGCTGTCATCACACCCGGTTAATGAAAATGCGGTAAGGAGCGCCAGTGACAGCGCCGCTAAACGAAATGGTTTCATCCTTCTAACCCCTCGGCCGGTGGGCCTGATGCAAATTATCACTTTTTATTATGCGTTAAGGCGGCACTTCTCAACAGTGATGACGCGGGTTTCTGCCGATTAATCAGAAAAGTGCCGTGACGTCGTCCCCACTCTGACGTCCTTAACTTGTCAGCGTGAGATAAAACGCCGACAATTCAGTCATGAATCGTAAAACGGAGGCACCCATGTCCACCTCGTTTTTTGTCGCCGCCGACTGGCTGGCAGAACATATTGATGACCCGGAGATCCAGATTATCGACGCCCGTATGGCGCCCGCCGGGCAGGAGGCCCTGCGCGATATGGCCGCGGAATACCGCGCCGGCCACGTGCCGAACGCGCTGTTTTTCGATATTGAGGCGCTGTCCGATCACACCAGCCCGCTGCCGCATATGATGCCGCGCGCCGAGGCGTTTGCCGTCGCCATGCGCGAGCTGGGCGTCTGCAGCGATAAGCACCTGGTGGTTTATGACGAAGGCAATCTGTTTTCCGCACCTCGCGCCTGGTGGATGCTGCGCACCTTTGGCGTGGAGAAGGTGTCCATTCTGGCCGGTGGGCTGGAGGGCTGGCGACGTGACGAACTGCCGCTGGAGCAAGGCGTGCCCGAGGTGGCCGAAGGGGAATTCGACGTGCGTTTCGATCCCCAGCAAATTAAGCGCCTGACCGACGTCCTGCTGGTCAGCCATGAAGGTTCGGCGCAGATTGTCGATGCGCGTCCGGCGGCCCGGTTTAACGGCCAGGCCGACGAACCGCGCCCGGGCCTGCGTCGCGGGCATATCCCCGGCGCGCTTAACGTGCCGTGGACGGAGCTGGTGATTAACGGCGAACTGAAAACCGTCGACGAGCTGAACGACATCTTTTTACGTCAGGGTGTCGATTTTGAACGGCCAATCATCGCCAGCTGCGGATCCGGGGTGACGGCGGCGGTGGTCGTGCTGGCGCTCACCACGCTTGGCGTGAACGGCGTCTGCCTGTACGACGGCTCCTGGAGCGAATGGGGCGCGCGGAGCGATCTGCCGATTGAACCGGCCTCTGCCGCTCCGTAAACACGGCGTGACCGCGGGCCTCCCGTCCCGCGGTCACTAAATAATTTCTGATTTTCCCTCTCCCTTCCTTCTGCTTCTCGCTAAACCGGTTACTCTGTGCTGCCGCAGGGTTTGTACCTGCCGTATTCGCTTTACTGCCACTCACTATATAAGGAAATTGAATAATGGCATTTTCATTACCGGATCTCATGGATGTCGTACATAAGTACAACCGCAATCCCACCCCGAAACCGATGCCCGTAGATGAAGTGGATCGCCTGCGGGTACGGAAATATCGTAACCCGCAAAATAGCGAAACCGTGGCGCTTCCGGAGAGTCTGAAAGCGCTGTTGGTCTACGATTGCCAACTGAAAAGCCCCCACGGACAGCTGGTACTGGAATGGGTTGTGGACTCCATTGATGAACATGGCGTCCTGCTTTCCGACTCGCTGGATGAAGATGCTTATTACATGAATGGTCTTGATATGGCCGGACTGGACTTTGAAGAGCTGATGCCCGTCTGGAACGACGATCCGCGTCTTCCTGCCCTGATTCGCATCAGCCACGCCGGCGATCAGCAGGTATTTATCTATGTCACTGAACGTGATGAACAAGGTGAATATCCTGTTGTCCGCTTCGAGGGTAAAGAGAATGATCTCTGGCTGGCAGAATCGTCACTGATTGAATATCTGCAGGGGATCTTTGCCGGCAGCGAGGAGAGTCACGACGAATGGCAGCATCAGCAGACCCTCAATGAGGCACGCGATGGCGCCTTGCTGGAGCTGGAATATATTCATGAGGATCTTTACGCCAGGCTCGAAGGCTGTCCTGACTAATTCACCATCTCACCCCGGATGACGCGATTAACGCGCGCCGCCGAGGCCTGCTCCAGGAGGGAGCGTTTTATCCGTAACCTGATGTCACCACAAGGAGTGAAAATGGCATTAGTCTCTAACCCACATTCTGCTGATTCACCGTGCCGTCCCTGGCTGGGAGGCATAGCTGGCCTGCTGGCGGGCGGCGTCATTCTTTATTTTTGGCCGCAATGGAACCGGACATGGTTAAGCCTGGTGCCTGTGCCGGTTTCTGTTTATACCCGCTTTCTCGGGGTCACGCTGGAAGAGGTCCCGTTAATAACCTATGGTCACCAGGCGCTGCTGGGTTTTCTGATGGTGCTGCTCGCGCCCGGTTACGGTAAGTCGACCCTTGCCGCGTGGATGATGCATAACCCTGCGTCAAGCCGGCGCTGGCCCGGTGAGGTACTCCGCGCCTGGGGCATAAAATTTGGCCTGCTGATCATCGTCTTTTGCAATCTGTTCTTTTTATCCCGGGTCGGATCCGGGACCCTGGCGTTATATATTTTTATTCTCCAGCACGTCAGCGTTGCCGCGGCGGTGGCGTCAGGGGGGCTGCTCCTGCGTGACGCCCGACGTCTGGCCCGCACGTTCGACGCTCAGCTGGCGGACCTGCGCCTCCTCGTGATACTCACTCTGGGGTTTCAGACGATTTTGCCGGCGCAGATCGCGCTGATGAGCGCCCGGGGCGTGAATACGCCGCTGGGCTGGTACATTGTTATCGCCCAGATGGCAGGGGTGTTACTGGCGTTTATGCTGGTCGGCGGGCTGGTGGCAGCGCTACGTTCTTTGCTGGGCGAGGAGAGATGTCGGGCATGGCGTGGGGATATGGCGCTCTTCAACGGCATTGTCACGCTGTGTGTGACGGGATTTCTTATCTATAACATGGCGTCAGCCTATCCGCGGATCTTTGCTGCGCTGCATTAACCCTGGCAAAGCCGATTTTCGGCCTCACACTGGAAGCATAAAGAAACAGCGGGGGCAGCCGCCCCCGCTGTCAGATAATGCGGTTTTGTTTGAAATCGCGCAGGAAGCTGCCCCAGCGCTTTTCATAGAACGGTGTGATATGGGCAATCATAAAGTGGCTGATGCCCTTCTCGCCTTCCACCACCTGACAAATATCGATCGGCTCATCGCCGGGCAGGGTATCGGTCGCCACGCTGCCGGTGGTCTGAATAATGGACTCAATATCCCCTTCCGCTTCAATACCGATCAACAAGTTGGCCGGCGCGTCGGCGCTCTCTTTAATCGAGCACAGAAACGCCCGCTTGACGGTTTTCAGCGTTTTGAACAGCGTGGTCAGCGAATCGACCATCTGCGCCGGCGGGTCAGCGACTTCAGACAATAACAGCGCTTCGCCCCCTTCCAGCACCGTCTGGGTGCTGAGCGGGCTGCCCTCTTCCCCGAGCAGATGGCTGATTTCACGCGGGGTGAACTCTTTGCCGCTCGGCAGCTTCGGGTTGAGGAACAGCGATTCGCCCAGCGTCATCGCCATCAGCGTACGGGCCGGCATCATCACGAAAGCCTGTTCGTCTTCCACCGCCTGCTGCAGCGCCTCCAGCGAGGTAAAGAACGGGATCACCGAGCTGCCGTCATCTTTTTCCCAGTGCTGCAGATCCAGCGCGCTGTCTTCGACAATCTGCTCACCATCGGCTGCACTGCCGGGTACCCAGACGGTCGCCTCCAGCAGCGCGCTGAAAAATGCCGGACGGTGGGCAGGCTCGGTCGCCGCTTTTTCCAGCAGGGTTTCTAATTCATTTTTCGTATCAGACATAGTTTGGCTACTTCACAATGAATTGCCCGGCGGCCATTCGTCCACGCGGGCATACGGTTTTCCTGGCCGGGTAAGCGTAGCGCCCCCGGCAAGGCCGTTACTCAGCCGTCAGCAGGTTAGCAATGGTACGCACGCCAAGACCCGTCGCGCCCGCCGACCACTGCTCAACGGCAGATTTACGGTAGGTTGCCGAACAGTCGATATGCAGCCAGCCCTGATGGTAGTTTTCCACGAAGTGGGACAGGAAACCCGCCGCGGTACTGGCGCCAGCCGGATAGGCGGCACTGCCGGTGTTGTTCAGTTCAGCGAAGTTCGACGGCAGCTGGTTGCGGTGGAACTCGGCCAGCGGCAGACGCCAGAAGGCTTCGTTTTCCGCCTGGGCGCTCGCCAGCAGGCGATTCGCCAGCGCATCGTCAAAGCTGAACAGCGCGTGGTAGTCATTACCCAACGCGGTTTTCGCCGCGCCGGTCAGGGTGGCGGCATCGATGATCAGCGCCGGCTTCTGCGCCGAAGCGTCAATCAGGCCATCCGCCAGCACCAGGCGGCCTTCGGCGTCAGTGTTCATCACTTCAACGGTTTTGCCGTTACGATAATGAATAATATCGCCGAGTTTAAAGGCGTTACCGCTGATCAGGTTGTCGGCGCAGCACAGGTAGAGCTTCACGCGCTTGTTCAGCCCGCGGGTAATGGCAAAAGCCAGCGCGCCGGTGATGGTCGCCGCGCCGCCCATATCGGATTTCATTGAATCCATAAAGGCGCTCTGTTTGATGCTGTAGCCGCCGGAATCAAAAGTGATGCCTTTGCCCACCAGGCAGGCGTATACCGGGGCTTCTTTATCGCCGGTCGGGTTATAATCCAGCGCCAGCAGGACCGGCGGACGCTCGGAGCCGCGGCCTACGGTGTGCAGACCGAGATAGCCCTGCTCACGCAGATCTTCGCCTTTGGTGATGCGATAGCTCATCTGCTCGCCCGCCACGCTGCACAGCAGGTCCACGGCGCGCTGTGCCAGCTGCTCCGGGCCCAGCTCTTCCGCCGGCGCGTTGATGGTGTCGCGCACCCAGTCAATAATGGTCAGACGGTTGTCCAGCTCGCTACGCTGCGCATCGTCCAGGGTCGGCCATTCAACTTTACGGGTGCCTTTCGGACCTTTATAACCCGCCCAGAACGCCCACGCGCGGTCGGTGTCCCAGCCTTCGCCGCTTAACGCGACATGTTTGATGCCCATACCGTCAATTTTACGCGCCGCGCGCTGAATCAGGCCCAGGTCGTCTTTGCCGTTGAGGTGCAGGGCGATGCCGTCGTTATTAATGCTGTAAGACGCCTTTTCTCCCCAGCGTGCATCGGCTGGCTGAGTAGAAAGCGTAATCTTCATGGCTTCGGTCATTATCATTATCCTTCTTAGCAAACGGGCCACCGTATGGCAGCCCGTAATGTTCTCTCGCTCGATGATTCATCCGACTTAATACCGTCGCATAAATCATAACGCGAAAATTATTCGGCTTCGTCTAACCAGACTAACAGAATCGCCTCGAGAATTTTTTCATTGGATGCGTTTGGGTCGTCATCGAACTCTTCCAGATCGCAAATCCACTGATGCATGTCGGTAAAGCGAACGGTTTTCGGATCGAGATCCGGATAAGCGTCGTACAGCGCTTCGCCGATTTCACGGCTGTCGGTCCATTTCAGTGCCATATTAATGCTCGCGTGCGTGGTTGATGGTGTAACGCGGGATCTCAACGACCAGATCTTCGTCGGTGACGCGCGCCTGACAGCTCAGGCGGCTGTCCGGTTCCAGTCCCCAGGCTTTATCCAGCATATCGTCTTCATCTTCGGTACTTTCCGCCAGCGAGTCAAAGCCTTCACGCACGATGCAGTGGCAGGTGGTGCAGGCACAGGATTTTTCGCAGGCGTGTTCAATCTCGATGCCGCTACGCAGCGCCGCATCCAGAATAGTTTCACCAGTCTCAGCTTCCACAACGATGCCATCCGGACACAGGTCCTGGTGGGGCAGAAATACAATTTTTGGCATTTTAAACCTCGTCCACGGATTGGCCTTTCAGCGCGATACGGACCGACTGATCCATACGGCGGGCGGCGAATTCCTGGGTTTGTGTGTCGATATTTTTAATCGCTTCTTTAATGGCGTCGGCGTCGTCGCCTGCCGCCGCGGCGCGTACCTGCTCCGCAGCAGCATCGATAGCCTGACGCTCCGCGGCGCTTAACAGCGCGGCGTCGGCGGCCAGCGCGCTTGTCAGGCTCTCCAGGACGCGGGCGGCTTCCACTTTCTGTTCAGCCAGCATGCGCGCCTGGACATCCTGTTCGGCATAGCTCATCGAATCTTTAATCATGGTGGCGATTTCGCCATCGGTCAGACCGTAAGACGGTTTCACCTGGATAGAGGCTTCCACGCCGGTCGATTTCTCCATCGCCGTGACGCTCAGCAGACCGTCGGCATCGACCTGGAAGGTGACGCGAATATGCGCCCCGCCCGCTGGCAGGGCCGGGATCCCACGCAGCGCAAAACGCGCCAGCGAGCGGCAATCCTGCACCAGCTCACGCTCGCCCTGCATCACATGAATGGACATCGCCGTCTGACCATCTTTGAAGGTGGTAAACTCCTGCGCGCGGGCCACCGGAATGGTGGTATTACGCGGGATCACTTTCTCCACCAGGCCACCCATGGTCTCCAGCCCTAACGACAGCGGGATAACGTCGAGCAGCAGCAGTTCGCTGTCCGGCTTGTTGCCGACCAGAATATCCGCCTGAATCGCCGCGCCGATGGCGACGACTTTGTCCGGGTCGATGGAGGTCAGCGGGGTGCGACCAAAGAATTCGCCAACGCGTTCGCGCACCAGCGGCACGCGAGTGGAACCGCCGACCATCACCACTTCCAGCACCTCTTGCGCCTCAACGCCGGCGTCTTTCAGCGCGCGACGGCAGGCCAGTAAAGTGCGTTTTACCAGCGGGGCAATCAGATCGTTAAACTGGCTGCGGGTGATATCGCCCTGCCAGCCGCCGACCTCGACGTGCGCTGCCTCGGCATCGCTGAGGGCGATTTTCGCCGCGATGGCGGCATCCAGCAGCTCACGCTGCTGGCGGTTATCGCTGCGGTCGCTGAAGCCCGCCTGCTCGCGCAGATAGTCGGCCAGCAGATGGTCGAAATCATCGCCGCCGAGCGCCGAGTCACCACCGGTCGCCAGCACTTCAAACACCCCGCGGCTTAAGCGCAGAATGGAAATATCAAAGGTGCCGCCGCCGAGATCGTAGACCGCAATTACCCCTTCCTGACCGGAATCGAGGCCGTAGGCGATAGCCGCCGCGGTCGGCTCATTGAGCAGGCGCAGCACGTGCAGCCCCGCCAGACGCGCCGCGTCTTTGGTCCCCTGACGCTGAGCGTCGTCGAAATAAGCGGGAACGGTGATCACCACGCCGTCGAGTTCACCAGCCAGCGCTTCGGTTGCCCGGGCAGCCAGCGCTTTCAGGATGTCGGCGGAGACGCGAATCGGGTTCAGCAGGCCGCCGGCGGTCTGGATCATTGGCAGGCCGTTTTCACTGGCCTGCAGCTGATACGGCAGATGCGGGTAGCGGTTTTGAATATCGGCGAGGGAGCGCCCCATCATTCGCTTCACCGAGCTGATGGTATTGGCAGGATCCTGGGCGGCGTTAAGCCGGGCATCATAGCCGACGGTCAGCCCCGAAGCGTGGTAGTTCACCACCGACGGCAGCAGATAGCGGCCTTGATGGTCGGGCAAGGTTTCGGCCTGGCCGCTACGCACGGTAGCCACCAGAGAATTGGTGGTGCCCAGGTCGATACCGGCCGCCAGACGACGCTGGTGCGGCGCGGCGCTCAGGCCGGGCTCACTAATTTGTAATAAGGCCATAATTGCTTCCGAAAATTAAAAATCGAGCAGTTTTTCTTCGAGTTCTTCAGCACTGCTGCGCAGTTTATCAAGAAAACGGAGCTTACGTACCGTATCCGCCGCCGCCTCCCAGCTCTCATTATGCAATTGGTCAACCATCAATTGATGGCGGGTATCAAACAGCGCTTTCACTCGTTTGATAAAGGCTTCCAGCCGCGCATCGTCTTTCGCCTTACCGATCTCGTCGAGCTCTTCGCGTAGCTCCAGCTGTTCCATCAGGAATGCGGTATCGCGAACGGTATGCTGCTCGCTGGCCAGATCGAAGCCATGAAGCGAGAGGAGGTATTCCGCCCGGGTCAACGGATGGCGCAGCGTCTGCCAGGCCTGGTTTATGGTCGCGGAATGCTGAACCGCCGCAAGCTGTTCCGCAGCAGGCGCGCTGGCAAATTTATCCGGATGGTACTGGCGCTGCAGATCCTGATACCGGACAGCCAGTTGTTCAAGCGAGAGGGTATAGCTGGCTGGTAACCCGAAGAGGGTGAAATAGTCCATAGTAACCTCAGGGTCATGCATCTAAATGAAAACCCCACGCGCGGCGTAACCGCGGTGGGGTTGGGGATGACCGATTATACGTTAAAGCTTTCGCCGCAGCCGCACTCGTCTTTGACGTTAGGGTTGGTGAACTTGAACCCTTCGTTGAGGCCTTCTTTGACGAAGTCCAGCTGAGTGCCGTCGAGGAATTGCAGACTTTTGCCGTCGATCACGACCTTCACGCCTTTGTCTTCAAACACGGTGTCTTCTGCCGCCGGCTCGTCAACAAACTCCAGTACATAGGCCATACCCGAGCAGCCGGAGGTTCTCACGCCCAGGCGCAGGCCAAACCCTTTACCGCGGTTCGCCAGAAAGGCATTGACTCGCGCTGCAGCACTGTCGCTAAGAGTAATCGACATAACAAAACCTCAACTAATTATTTTGCTTCACGTTTGCTTTTGTAATCCGCAATCGCGGCTTTAATCGCGTCTTCCGCCAGAATAGAGCAGTGAATTTTCACCGGCGGCAGTTCCAGTTCATCGGCGATATCGGTGTTCTTGATCGCCTGCGCTTCGTCCAGGGATTTGCCCTTCACCCACTCGGTAACCAGGGAGCTGGAAGCGATGGCGGAACCGCAGCCGTAGGTTTTGAAGCGCGCGTCTTCAATGATACCTTCATTGTTGACTTTAATCTGCAACTTCATCACGTCGCCACACGCTGGCGCACCGACCATGCCGCTACCAACAGATTCGTCGCTGTTGTCAAAAGAGCCAACGTTGCGTGGGTTTTCGTAATGATCGATGACTTTTTCGCTGTATGCCATGATTGAATTCTCCTTATGTACCGATTAGTGATGTGACCATTCAATGCTGTTCAGATCCACGCCCTGCTTGAACATTTCCCACAGTGGAGAAAGGTCGCGCAGACGGCCAATGGAGTTGCGAACCAGCTTGATGGTGTAGTCAATCTCTTCTTCGGTAGTGAAACGACCTAAAGAGAAACGAATAGAGCTGTGCGCCAGTTCATCAGTCATGCCTAACGCGCGCAGCACGTAGGATGGCTCAAGGCTCGCGGAAGTACAGGCTGAACCGGAGGAAACCGCCAGGTCTTTCAGCGCCATAATCAGCGACTCACCTTCAACGTAGTTGAAGCTGACGTTAAGAATGTTCGGCGCGCCCTGCTCGAGGTCGCCGTTGAGATAAACTTCTTCCATATCCTTCACGCCGTTCCACAGACGGTTGCGCAGCGTGCGCAGACGCGCCATTTCGCTTTCCATCTCTTCTTTGGCGATACGGTAAGCTTCACCCATGCCGACGATCTGGTGAACAGGCAAAGTACCAGAACGCATACCGCGCTCGTGGCCACCGCCGTGCATCTGCGCTTCGATACGGATACGCGGTTTACGGCGAACGTACAGCGCGCCAATGCCTTTCGGACCATAGATTTTATGGCCGGAGAAGGACATCAGGTCCACCTTCAGCTGGCTCAGATCGATAGGCAGCTTGCCCACGCTCTGGGTGGCGTCTACGTGGTAAATGATACCGCGGGCGCGACACATCTCGCCGATGGTAGCGATATCCTGCACCACGCCGATTTCGTTATTCACATGCATGATGGAAACCAGGATGGTGTCGTCACGCATCGCCGCTTCCAGCTCTTTGAGATCGATAATCCCGTTGCGCTGCGGCGCCAGGTAGGTCACCTCGAAGCCTTCACGCTCCAGCTGACGGCAGGTATCCAGAACCGCTTTATGCTCGGTTTTGCTGGTGATGATGTGCTTGCCTTTTTTCTGATAAAAGTTGGCTGCACCTTTAATCGCCAGGTTGTCGGATTCGGTCGCACCGGAGGTGAAAACAATCTCACGCGGGTCGGCACCCACCAGGTCAGCAATCTGATTACGGGCGATATCAACCGCCTCTTCAGCATGCCAGCCAAAACGGTGTGAACGGGAAGCTGGGTTACCAAAGTTTCCGTCCAGGGTCAGACACTGCATCATTTTCTCGGCAACACGCGGGTCCACCGGCGTGGTTGCGGAGTAATCGAGATAAATCGGTAATTTCATTGCTCTTAAACTCCGTACATCACTCAATGCAAGGAATCAGGCAACCGGCTTGATGTACGACCGAGTACACGGAATGCTGGCGCATCCCGGCCTGATTCTGAAAGCTCTTTATAATCGTTGTCCCGACCGTTTCGTGCTGCCTCGCCCTGTCAGCCGCAGTCCGAAACGGGACGGGTCACTCAGGCGCGCAGCTTAACGTTGATCGCGTCCTGGGTGCGCGCATTGCGCTGGGTTTCGTGCTGATGCTGACGGCCGGACACATCAAGGATCTCCTGGTTATTCACCAGTTCACCCAGGGTGATATTGTTCAGGAAGCCGGTCAGGCGTTCGCTCAAATCGCGCCACAGCGCGTGAGTCAGGCACTTATCGCCGCCCTGACAGCCGCCTTTGCCCTGGCAACGGGTCGCGTCAACGGATTCGTCTACCGCGCTGATCACTTCGCCGACGGCGATGCTGCTGGCATCTTTACCTAACAGATAACCACCGCCTGGACCACGAACGCTGGAAACCAGGCCATTTTTACGCAGGCGAGAGAACAGCTGTTCCAGATAGGAAAGCGAAATTCCCTGACGCTCTGAAATATCTGCCAACGGCACCGGGCCCGTTTCAGAGTTGAGCGCAACGTCAAGCATCGCGGTCACGGCATAACGCCCTTTAGATGTCAGTCTCATGTCTTACTTAACCTCAAACTCGCCCCTGGCCGGGCTTTTTATTAATATGGGTATTGCATAGCAGGGCCAAGTCTGACATTCCCGAGTAATTTGGTCAACTATTTACTTGACTGTTTTAGTCAGGTATTTGGCTTTCCGTGCCGTTATTAATTTCGAGCCGCTCCCGGGGTCGGCCAAAGGCCTCGCCCGGGCTACAACAGAGATGTAGATTCGTAGGCCGGATAAGCGAAGCGCCATCCGGCGTTAACGCGCTTACTTACCTTTATTCTGCTGCTCAATAGACGCCAGCATGCCGCGCAGAATGTTCAGCTCCTGACTTTCCGGACGCGCGCGGGTGAACAGCCGACGCAGCTTGTTCATCACCTGCCCCGGATGATTCGGGCGGATGAAGCCCGTCGCCAGCAGCGTCTGCTCAAGATGGCCGTAGAAACGCTCCAGATCGTCCACCAGCGGGTACGGCGCCTCTTCATGGTCAACCGCAGGCTGCGCCTGCTCCTGCGTCGCCAGCCAGGCCATCCGCACTTCATAAGCGATAACCTGCACCGCCATCGCCAGGTTCAACGAGCTGTACTCCGGGTTCGCGGCGATCGCCACGTGGTAGTGGCACTTCTGCAGCTCTTCGTTGGTCAGGCCAACGCGTTCGCGGCCAAAGACCAGCGCCACCGGCGCATGCTGCCCCTCGGCGACGCTTTTCAGGCCGCATTCGCGCGGATCAAGCATTGGCCACGGCAGTGTGCGGGAGCGCGCGCTGGTACCCACCACCAGGCTGCAGCCCGCCAGGGCTTCATCAAGGGTATCGACGATCTGCGCGTTACCGATCACATCGCTGGCGCCCGCGGCGAGGGCTATCGCCTGTGAGTCGGGTTTGACCAGTGGGTTGACCAGCCACAGGTTAGTTAAGCCCATGGTTTTCATCGCGCGGGCTACAGAGCCCATATTGCCGGTGTGGGAGGTTTCTACCAGTACGATTCGAATATTTTGCAGCATTATGGTTCTTCGGCTAAAGATTATTCGGGCATGCTACCATAAAACGGAGACATAAGCAGATTTCGCTGTTATTATATGCGCCGTTTTTTCCCGTTCTTTAACATCCAGTGAGAGAGACCGATGCATCCGATGCTGAACATCGCCGTGCGCGCCGCGCGCAAGGCGGGTAATTTAATTGCCAAGCACTACGAAACGCCAGACACCGTAGAAACCAGCCAGAAAGGCAGCAATGATTTTGTGACCAACGTCGATAAAGCCGCTGAAGCGATTATTATCGAAACCATTCGCAAATCTTACCCGCAGCACACCATTATCACCGAAGAAAGCGGTGAACACGCTGGTGAAGAGCAGGATGTTCAATGGGTTATCGATCCACTGGATGGCACCACCAACTTCGTTAAACGTCTGCCCCACTTCTCTGTTTCCATCGCCGTACGCATCAAAGGTCGTACTGAAGTCGCGGTGGTTTACGATCCGATGCGTAACGAACTGTTTACCGCGACCCGCGGCCAGGGCGCGCAGCTGAACGGCTACCGTCTGCGCGGCAGCAACGCTCGCGACCTCGACGGCACCATCATCGCGACCGGCTTCCCGTTCAAAGCGAAGCAGCACGCCACCACTTACATGAATATTCTCGGCAACATGTTTACCGAATGTGCCGACTTCCGTCGCACCGGCTCTGCCGCGCTGGATCTGGCCTATGTAGCCGCCGGCCGCGTTGACGGTTACTTTGAGATCGCCCTGAAGCCTTGGGATTTCGCCGCAGGCGAGCTGATCGCCCGTGAAGCTGGCGCGATTGTCTGCGACTTCACCGGTGGCCATAACTACCTGCTGACGGGCAACATCGTTGCCGGTAACCCGCGCGTGGTGAAAGCGATGCTGGCGAATATGCGTGAGCAGCTGAGCGATGCGCTGAAGCGTTAATCTCTTACAGATGTCAAAAAGGAAGCCGCGGCTTCCTTTTTTTATGTCATTTTATCATGTTGAGGATCTGGCGAATCACCGCATTGCCGCCGATGCACAGTACCGTCAGGCCGCTAAACAAGGCCAGCGGCCCGCGCCAGCGCAGGCAGCCCTGCGGTCCCAGCCAGCGCCGGAAACACAACGCTATTCCTACTGTCGCCAGGCGGGCTAACAGCACGCCGACCATCGCCGGAACCAGCAGCAGCCATCCCCACAGCGGCAACTCGAACTGCTGCGCACTGAGTAAAATCCATACCAGCTGAAACGGCAGATAAAAGCTCAGGGCAAAGATCAGCGGAATGCGAATATTGCTTGCCGGTGCGGAAACGCCTTGAAAGTCTCGCCAGCTATCGCGCAGCAGTATCCCAGCCAGCACCAGCGTGGCCAGATAGCAGACGTCGTTAAAGATGCCCACGAACTGCATCAGCCGATAGCTGGTCAGCTTCCCCATGAAAGCAAAACGCCAGAAAATGATCACCAGGAAACCGAACTGCAATACCCAGCTGCGCAGGATCCAATCGACCATCTCCCGTGGCGAAGGCTGATTATGCACAGCCCAGGCAACAATGGGCAGTTTACTGTGCCCGGGGTGGCAAAAAGCCATGACGAAACCCGACAGCGTTAAGGTGGCGTAAGCCACCAGCGGGATATCCCCGATACGCGACACCCCGAATCCCATGACATACGACATGGCGTGGTAGACGCGCACCAGATCTGACGGCCACCAGCTGGCCAGCGCCGGAAACCAGTAGACGATCGCCAGGCCCGCCAGCAGCCCGGCGGCACCGGCGCAGCCATAATAAAACCGCCCGCTCGGTGCGGAAGAAACGATATTTGCGGCCATAGCGACTCCTTGTCATCCGCCGAAAAGCGGAAAACTAGAGCATCGCTTCGCCAGCGGCAAGCACAGGCGCCCACTTTCGGATTTGCGCCCGGCGTCTGACTAAAACGGGCGGATCCCACCGCCGGCCGGGACCGCGGTGAACCACATCACTCCTGCCGCCGCCAGCAAAATCACGCCGCCGGCCAGCGCCAGCGTCAGCCAGCCCACCTGACGCCACAGCGGCGGCGCCTGATGCTGACCCAACTTCACCGCCAGCTGGCGAAAACTGTGCACCAGCAGCGCCAGCGCCGTGATGGTCAACGAGGTTCCCGCCGCCATCGCCAGCGCCGCCGCCATTCCCCAACTGAACACCCCGATCACCTTGCTGAACAGCAGCACCATGATCGCTCCCGAGCAGGGGCGCATGCCCATCGACAGGACGATCGCGGCGCGTGCCCGCCAGTCGTCGCCGCTCTGAAGCTGATCCGGCGCCAGGAGATGCTGATGCCCGCAGCCGCAATGCTCGTGATGAACATGATGTGGGGTAAAAGCGGTAAACGTTGGCCGGCTCAGCAGCAGACGCAGCTTTTTTAACGCCCGCCAGCACAGCAGCAAGCCTAATGCCCCCACCAGCAGATAGCTGCCCTTCTCCAGCCAGAAACTGCTGAGATGCAGCTGGCGCGCCGGCAGCTGCAGCAGCGCCAGCACCAGGACCACCAGCGCGATGGCCACCAGCCCCTGTAATAAAGAGGCGGCCAGCGTCAGGTTAATGCTTGATTTCAGCTTCGAGGGATGGGTGGCGAGCCAGGTAGTAATGACAATTTTGCCATGGCCGGGCCCTAAGGCATGCACCACACCATAAACGAAACTGAACCCGAGCAGCGACAGGCCCGCCGCTGCCGGGTTCTCCGCCACCGCCTGCAGCAGGCGGCTGAGTTCCAGATTCAACGAGCGCTGCCAGACCGCACTCTGCATCAGCACCTGCGGCCACGCCCGCCATAGCCAAATGCCGCCGATGATGCTCACAGCCAGCAACAGCGCCAGCGGCCACAGCGCTTTCCAGCGCGAGGATCGCGCGCGGGGGGTGAAAATTACTGACATGTCAGGGTCACCTTCTGGGCAAAATAGCTGCCCAGCGCCATATCCTCCGGCGGCGCATCCGCTTTATCCAGCGACTGAGCGTACGAGAGCATTTTGTCGTTCGGTTTTGGCGTCATCACCGTTGCCTTACAGGCGGCCCGCAGCGCGGCGGGCAGGGAAAAATCGCTATCCTTGTCATAAAACATGTCGACGTAGTAGGTCGGGTCGAAGGTGGAAAAGGTAAACGTCTGCCCGGCAACGGGTTGCGGCGTCGCCAGCGGCAGCGTAAAGGTCAGTACCGCCTGCAGCCCGTCACGCTCGAGGCCATAGCCGTCGGGACGATTTTCAAATTTCACCCGCTGGCCGTTGTGCCACAGCTCGCTGAAATAGTGCTGGCCGAGTACGTTGGCCATCACCTCCGCCGCCAGCTTTTTCCATACTTCGCTGCCCGGTTTGGCGTTACCGGCATCATAGAGCAGATCCGATGAGGTAATTTCATCCATGGTCCAGCGCATTTTAAACCCGCTCAGCAGACCGTCTTTGACCACCGGCTCGCTCTGCAAACTAATGAAGCTATGCGGATGCGCGGCGGCTGAAAATGATAAAACCATGAAAAACGCCGCGCTGGTGCATTGTTTCACTCTGTTCATCTGTTCCTCACGTGAAAAATTCTGTGAACTTCACCAGCAATCCTGAGCTAAAGCGGGCGTTTCGCCCTGCCCCCGCCTCTGCCATTGTCTATTCTTAGCGAAAACCCTAACTGGAACTTACCAGATGATGACCGTCATTGAACCACCATCTGCGCTTTCCAGTCCACAGCGCCGTAGCCAGGTGCTCCTGATGTTTTATCTGCCCGGACAGTCGGTGACGACTGAACGGCTTGGCAGGATCAACCTCGTTGATGAGACCACGGCCCGGCAGGATATTGAGGAGACCGGACGCGAAATTCAGCGTTACCACCGTTTGACCCTCAGGTCAGAGGTGGACGGCAGCTATCGGATTGAAGGCGCCGCGCTCGACCAACGTTTATGTCTGCTGCATGCGCTGCGGCGGGGGCTACGCCTCTGCCCGCAGTTCGTCAATCATCATTTTACCCCGGCCCTGAAAACGCAGCTTAAACAGGAAGGCATTGCCCGTACCTTATACGATGATACCAATCTGCAGGCGCTGGTGAACCGCTGCGCGCGGGCGCTCAATCGCCAGTTTGACTGCCGCGACGTGCAGTTTCTGCGCTTATATCTGCAGTACTGTCTGCTTGAGCATCACCGGGGATACTCTCCGGACTTCAATGATGAACAGCAGCGTTGGGCCCAGACCGCCGCCGAGTTTACCCTGGCGCAGGAGATTGTCCGCCACTGGCAGCGCCGGGTCGGCGCTCCGCCGCATATTGGAGAGCCCTTCTTCCTCTCGTTACTGTTTATGTTGCTCAAAACCCCCGACCCGGTCCGCGACGGTCACCCGCACGATCGCCGCCTGCGACTGGCTATCTCCGGCCTGATCCATCGCTTCCAGGTCCTCGCCGGCAGGGCTTTCAGTGATGAGCAGGGGCTCAGCGATCAACTCTATATTCATTTATCGCAGGCGTTGATCCGCAGCGTGTTTGCCATCGGCATCGACAGCACGCTCACGGAGGAAGTGAGCCGGCTCTATCCTCGCTTACTGCGTACCACCCAGGCGGCATTGAGCGAATTCGAGGAAGCCTGGCACATCCGTTTTAATGAGGAAGAGACCGGCTTAATCGCGGTGATCTTTGGCGCCTGGCTGATGCAGAAAAGCGACCTGCACGAAAAACAGGTGCTGTTGCTAACCGATGACAACCCGGCTATAGAAGAGGCTCTGGAACAGCAGCTGCGCGAACTCACGCTGCTGCCGCTGAATATCAAATACCAGAGCGTAGAGCGCTTTCAGAAGGAAGGTGCGCCCAAAGGGGTGACGCTTATCGTCACCCCTTATGCGACGGCGCTACCGCTGTTTTCGCCGCCGCTGATCCACGCGGAGAACTGCTTCACTGAACGCCAGCAGCAGCATATCTGCGCGATGCTTGAGGACTAGGCCGCCACCGCTTTTGGCCGGATAATCAGCGCCGGGATCGTCAGCAGGGCCATTACCCAGAACACGCCCTGGTGCAGGTGCTGATAGAGGAAACCGGCGAAGACGGTCATGATGGCAATACTCCCGCCCATTGCCACCGCGGAGTAGACGGCCTGCAGGCGGATCACTTCGCTGCCCTGACGGGCGGCGATATAGCGCATCGCCGCCAGATGACACACCGTGAAGGTGCCACAGTGAAGGATCTGCGCAAGGAGGAGTCCCGGCAGCGCCGTAGTCCAGCCCATCAGTCCCCAGCGAATCAGCCCACAGACGGCGGAGAGCAGCAGCAGGTCGCGTGCGCTGAAGCGGCGGAACACCTTTTTACTCAACGCGAAGATCACCACTTCCGCCACCACGCCTAACGACCACAGATAACCGACCGCCGAGGCAGAATAGCCGGCCTGCTGCCAGTATATGGCGCTAAAGCCGTAGTAGGCGGCGTGCGCCCCCTGTAGCAAACAGACGCAGGCGAGAAAGCGCCAGCTCTGGCGTACCAGCGTCAGCCAGGCCGTCAGTCCTGCTCCCTGCTGCTGGCGCGACTCCCCGTGGGGCATCACCGACGGCTTAAGCAGCATACCCAGCAGCATCGAGGCGACACCCAGGCTTAACATCAGCAGGATCGCCCGATAATCAAACAGGCTGACCAGCTTGCCGGTCAGCGCCGAACCGATGACAAAGGCAATGGAGCCCCATAGCCGCACCCGGCCATAGTCCATGGTGATCTGCTTTTGCCAGGTATTGGCCAGGGCATCCGTCAGCGGCACCAGCGGCGAAAAGAACAGGTTGAAGCCGATAATGACCGCCAGCAGCCATGCCACGTGACTGCCGACCCAGAAGGCCAGCGCGAAAAGTAAGGTTAACAGGGCCAGCACGCGCAACGCGGCAATGAGCCGGGAGGGATCGCTGACCCGCGGGGCAATCAGCAGGCTCCCAAGAAAACGAGCCACCAGGCCAGCGCCAAGCAACAGGCCGATGGTTTCCGGAGTCAGCCCGTTTCCGGCCAGCCAGACGCTCCAGAAGGGCAGAAAAATACCGTAGCTAAAAAAGTAGGTGAAATAACTGAGCGCCAGCCAGCGCGTGGAGTGCAAGACCATGATTTCCTCCCGAATGGTGGCGACAGTCTGGCGACAAACCCCATCTTGAGTAAACCGGTGTCTCACTCTCTATATGGAAGTTGAGTACATTTGTCTTTAAATCGTGACGCACATCACAGAGCGAGCACCATCCCATCGCCGGTTGTATTAAATAAAATCCGATAACCGGGTATCAAAGTGCGAGCAACCCCGCAGCCAAATCCTGATGAAACGACGCGCAACATTATTATTTTCTCACCATGGCGGCGGGCAAATTTGTGTATTACGTTTAGATCACACTTCTCTCATAACGAGCTGATTATGAACACACTCCGCTATTTTGATTTTGGCGCTTCCCGCTCCTTGCTGCTGCTCATCGCCCGCATCGCCGTGGTGGTCCTGTTTATCCTTTTTGGTTATCCGAAACTGTTAGGCTTTGGCGGTACGGTGCAGTACATGGCCGCCTCCGGCGCGCCGATGCCGACCCTGGCGGCGATTATCGCTGTGATTATGGAGGTCCCTGCGGCGATCTTAATTGTGTTGGGCTTTTTCACCCGCCCGCTGGCGGTCATCTTTATTTTTTATACGCTGGGTACGGCGGTGATTGGCCATCATTACTGGGATATGACCGGCGACGCGGTATTGCCGAACATGATTAATTTCTGGAAAAACGTCAGTATTGCCGGCGCTTTTCTGCTGCTGGCGATTACCGGCCCCGGCGCGATTTCGCTCGACCGCCGCTAATCGGCAGACACAAAAAAGGCCGCAATCGCGGCCTTTTTTATTGCAACGTTAACGCTTACGCATAAACCGGGAAGCGGGCGCAGATATCCAGCACTTTGCCTTTCACACGTTCAATGACCGCTTCGTCATTGATATTGTCCAGCACGTCACACATCCAGCCAGCCAGCTCTTTGACTTCCGCTTCTTTAAAGCCGCGGCGAGTCACAGCCGGAGAACCGATACGGATACCGGAAGTCACGAACGGGCTCTTCGGATCGTTAGGCACGCTGTTTTTGTTCACGGTGATGTTGGCGCGGCCCAGGGCGGCGTCAGCTTCTTTACCGGTCAGGTTTTTATCCACCAGATCCAGCAGGAACAGGTGGTTCTCAGTACCGCCAGAAACCACTTTGTAGCCGCGGTTCAGGAACACTTCCACCATCGCTTTGGCGTTTTTCGCAACCTGCTGCTGGTAAACTTTAAACTCTGGCTCCATCGCTTCTTTCAGCGCCACCGCTTTCGCCGCGATAACGTGCATCAGCGGGCCGCCCTGCGCGCTTGGGAACACGGCAGAGTTCAGTTTTTTGTACAGCTCTTCGCTACCGCCTTTCGCCAGAATCAGGCCGCCGCGCGGACCCGCCAGGGTTTTGTGGGTGGTGGTGGTCACAACGTGAGCATGCGGAACCGGGTTCGGATACACACCCGCGGCAATCAGGCCAGCCACGTGCGCCATATCGACGAACAGGTAAGCGCCGATGCTGTCGGCGATTTCACGCATTTTCGCCCAGTCAACGATACCGGAGTAAGCGGAGAAACCACCGATGATCATCTTCGGTTTGTGTTCCTGAGCCTGCTTCGCCATGTCGTCATAGTCAATTTTACCGGACTCATCAATACCGTAAGGGATGATGTTGTACAGTTTGCCGGAGAAGTTAACCGGAGAGCCGTGAGTCAGGTGGCCGCCCTGCGCCAGGTTCATACCGAGCACGGTATCGCCCGGCTGCAGCAGCGCGGTGTAGACCGCAAAGTTAGCCTGAGAGCCGGAGTGCGGCTGGACGTTAGCATAGTCAGCGCCGAACAGTTCTTTCGCGCGGTCGATAGCCAGTTGCTCAACCACGTCGACATATTCACAGCCGCCGTAGTAACGCTTGCCCGGATACCCTTCAGCATATTTGTTGGTCAGCTGAGAGCCCTGCGCCTGCATGACGCGCGGACTGGTGTAGTTTTCGGAGGCGATCAGTTCGATGTGCTCTTCCTGACGTACTTTTTCCTGCTCCATAGCCTGCCACAGTTCGGCATCATAATCGGCAATGTTCATTTCACGCTTTAACATCCGCATCTCCTGACTCAGCTAACAATAAAATTTCGGCCTAAAAAGGCGGTCCGATTGGACAACGGCCCACAGTATAACCTAATCATTCTGTGATAACAGGTCTTGACAAAGGATTTTACGCAAACGATTGGCTCCGCATGACACAAGGCTTTGAGCAATAACGTCTCTCTCATTATCAACGGATTTCTTTTCAGGTTTGTGATGCAAATTCTTCATGTTGTAACGGCATCGGGGTTAAGAGTTAAAGAACCATTTACATAGCAGGGTTATTTCTATAAGATGCATTTAAAATACATCAATAAGATAACACACAAGGAAGCACGCTATGCTCGACGCTCAAACCATCGCCACGGTCAAAGCCACCATCCCCCTGCTGGTAGAGACCGGCCCAAAGCTCACCGCCCATTTCTACGATCGTATGTTCGCGCATAATCCGGAGCTCAAAGAGATCTTCAACATGAGCAACCAGCGCAACGGCGATCAGCGCGAAGCGTTATTCAACGCCATTGCCGCCTACGCCAGCAATATCGATAACCTGCCCGCCCTGCTGCCGGCGGTGGAAAAAATCGCCCAGAAACACACCAGCTTCCAGATCAAACCGGAGCAGTACAACATCGTTGGCAGCCATCTGCTGGCGACCCTCGATGAAATGTTCAGCCCGGGTCAGGAAGTGCTTGATGCCTGGGGAAAAGCTTACGGCGTGCTGGCGAACGTCTTTATCGGCCGCGAAGCAGAAATTTATCAGCAAAACGCCAGTAAAACCGGCGGCTGGGAAGGGACCCGCGCGTTCCGCATCGTGAAGAAAACCCCGCGCAGCCAGCTCATCACCAGCTTTGAGTTGGCTCCAGTCGACGGTCAGCCGGTCGCCGATTACCAGCCGGGGCAGTACCTGGCCATCTGGCTGAAACCGGAAGGCTTCGACTATCAGGAAATTCGTCAATACTCTTTAACCCGCAAAGCAGACGGCAAAGGCTACCGCATCGCGGTAAAACGTGAGGACGGCGGTCAGGTTTCCAGCTGGCTGCATAACCATGCCAGCGAAGGCGATGTGGTCTATTTAGCCGCCCCGGCGGGTGACTTCTTCCTTAACGTTGAACCGCAGACGCCGGTCACCCTGCTCTCCGGGGGCGTCGGGCAAACGCCGATGCTGGCGATGCTGGATGCGCTGGCGAAGAGCGGTCATCAGGGTCAGGTGAACTGGTTCCATGCGGCGGAAAATGGCGACGTTCACGCCTTTGCCGATGAAGTGAGTGCGCTTGGCGCGGCGCTGCCGGCGTTTACCTCTCACGTGTGGTATCGCAACCCGAGCGAAGCCGACCGTCAGGCTGGACGTTTTGATAGCGAAGGTTTGATGGATTTAGCGGCAGTGGCGGACAATATTCGCGCCCCGCAGATGCAGTTCTATCTTTGCGGCCCGGTAGCGTTTATGCAGTTTGCAGCGAAGCAGCTGGTAGAATTAGGGGTTAATAAAGACAACATTCATTACGAATGTTTCGGCCCGCATAAGGTCCTGTAAGCCCCGACGACGCGGGGATTTGTAGGCCGGGTAAGCGCAGCGTCACCCGGCAATACTGCAGCGAGCGGCGAGGATTAAATCGCCGCGTCGTCTTCTTCACCGGTACGGATACGAATGACCCGCGCGACGTCGAAGACAAAGATCTTGCCGTCGCCAATCTTGCCGGTCTGCGCCGTACGGATGATGGTATCCACACAGGTATCGACGATATCGTCGGTCACCACGATTTCAATTTTTACTTTTGGCAGAAAATCCACCATGTACTCCGCGCCGCGGTACAGCTCGGTATGACCTTTCTGGCGGCCAAAGCCCTTCACTTCCGTCACCGTCATCCCGGTGATGCCGACTTCGGCCAGCGCTTCACGCACGTCATCCAGTTTGAAAGGTTTAATAATCGCATCAATCTTTTTCATGGTGTTCCTGTCTTAGTCGCGTAACCGGTTGCTTACCGTATCATAACTTGAGCTATGTTGCGGAGCTACTCTTTAAAGTCGTTGGCGTCGAGCTCATGGCGCGACAGCAGTTTATAGAATTCGGTGCGGTTGCGCCCTGCCATCCGCGCGGCGTGGGTGACATTGCCTTTAGTAATTTGCAGCAGCTTGCGCAGGTAGTTCAGCTCAAACTGATTGCGCGCCTCCACGAAGGTCGGCAGCGCGGTATTCTCTCCTTCCAGCGCCTGCTCCACCAGCGCGTCGCCAATCACCGGCGACGAGGTCAGGGCCACACACTGCTCAATCACGTTCACCAGCTGGCGCACGTTACCCGGCCACTTGGCGGCCATCAGCCGCTTCATCGCATCGCTGGAAAACGCCCGGACAAACGGCTTATGGCGATCGGCGGACTGGCGCAGCAAATGATTAGCCAGCAGCGGGATATCCTCAGCCCGTTCGGAAAGCGGTGGGATCTTCAGATTCACCACGTTGAGTCGGTAAAACAGATCTTCGCGGAACTCGCCGCGGGCCATCGCCTTCGGCAGGTCGCGATGGGTCGCGGAGATGATCCGCACGTTGATCTCGATATCGCGGTTGCTGCCCAGCGGACGCACCTTACGCTCCTGCAGGACGCGCAGCAGCTTCACCTGCAGCGCAACCGGCATATCACCGATCTCGTCGAGAAACAGCGTACCGCCTTCAGCGGCCTGGAATAATCCTTCACGGTTACTGACCGCGCCGGTAAAGGCGCCCCGCGCATGGCCAAACAGTTCGGATTCGAGCAGCTGTTCCGGCAGCGCGCCGCAGTTGATCGCCACGAACGGTTTATCATGACGCGGGCTGGCGTTATGGATCGCCTGGGCGACGATCTCCTTCCCGGTCCCACTCTGGCCGTTAATCAGCACGCTGACATCCGATTGCGCCACCATCCCGGCCTGCTCAAGCAGACGCAGCATCAGCGGGCTGCGGGTCACAATCGCCTGGCGCCAGGCTTCGTCGGTGGCCGGCGAGCGCTGCTCCAGCGCCTCATCAATGGCTTTATACAAGGCATCTTTATCGACCGGCTTGGTCAGGAAGCTGAACACCCCCTGCTGGGTCGCGGCCACGGCGTCGGGAATCGAACCATGGGCGGTGAGAATAATCACCGGCATGCCGGGCAGCCCCTTCTGGATCTCGCTGAACAGCTGCAGGCCATCCATTTCATCCATCCGCAGATCGCTAATCACCAGATCCACTTTCTCACGCCCCAGCACGCGCAGCGCTTCCGGCCCGCTCTCGGCGGTGACCACGCTATAGCCTTCGCTGACCAGGCGCATGCCCAGCAGCTTCAGCAGCCCCGGATCGTCATCTACCAGCAGCAAACGCGCCGGTTTACGGATCGTCATGGATCACCTCCGGCACTTTTTCGCTGCCGAAGTTGCCGCCCGGCTTGCGGCTGGAGAGCTGGCGTTCGATATCCGTCAGGTTCTCCAGCTTACGGGTGGTCAGCTCCAGCTGTTCGCGCAGCGCCTGCTCCTGCTGTCGCAGCGTCTCCAGTTCGCTATCGCTGGACTGCTGAAGCTTCGCGTAACGGGCACGCTCTTCCACCAGCTGCAGCTGACGGGTCTGGCCGTCGCGCCAGAGCTGATACAGCGGGCGGACCTGAACGGCGATTTGCGGGCTGAAGGTATCGAGACGCGCCACCAGGTCGCGACGCTCGTCGGGAGTAATTTTGGCATCAGCAAGCAGGATGCCGCGACGGAACGCGTCCTGCCAGCTATCGTCGGTATGGCGTTTCGCCTCCGCCCGCGCCTGCGCCGGTGCGAGGCGATCGGCACAGTCAATGCCCCGCAGCCAGTAGAGGGGATTTTTGTCGCTGGCATCGCTGCTGTGCGCCCAGATGTCCGCGCAGTCTACCGCGACAAAATCGGCCACCTGATGCTGCGCCTGCCCGGAGGCGGCGGTACCTTCCGCAGTATGCGGTGAAAAGCCGGCGGAACACCCCGCCAGCGTCAGACAAGCAATGCCTGAAAGCAGCCATCCGCGAAGGGAACGGCGCCAGGCCAGGAATTGGGACATAGTTCCCCGATATCGATTCATAAGTTGGATTATTCCGGCGCTGAGGGAAGCGTAATGCGAAAACAGACCTGCCCGGCGGGCGCGTCAACTAAGCTGAGCTCCCCTTGCATCTGCCGGACGCAGTCGCGGGCGATACTCAACCCCAGCCCACTGCCCTTAACGGCCCCTTTACGCTGGTGACTCCCCTGGTAAAAAGGCTCGAAAATCATATTCTTTTCCGCGGCCGGGATCGGTTCGCCGCTGTTGGCGACATCAATACGCACCTGCTCTCCGTGCCGGTAGCTGTGGATACGGATGTTACCGGATTCAGCGCCATAGTGCACCGCATTGGAGTAGAGATTATCCATTACGCTTATCAATAGCGCAGGCTCTGCCAGGCAACGCCGCGCCTGCAGCGTCAGTTCAGTATGCATCAGTTTAGCCCGCGCGGGCAGGCTGTGCGCCGCCACGACGTTTTCCACCAGGTCCACCAGGTCCACCGCTTCGCGAGCCACCGGGCTGTCGGCCTGTTTTCGGTTGTAGTCCAGCAACTGTTCAATCAGCTTTTGCAGGTTACGACTACTGCTGTCGAGGATCTCGACGATCTCCTGCTGCTCAGGGGTCAGTGGCCCGGCGACCCGGTCGGCCAACAGCTCGGTACCTTCACGCATACTGGCCAGCGGGGTTTTCAGCTCATGCGACAGATGACGAAGAAATTGATGCCGCTGCGACTCCAGCCAGGCCAGGCGCTCGCTGAGCCAGATGATGCGCTTGCCCACCGAGCGCAGCTCGCGCGGGCCGGTAAACAATACGGCGTCGTCCAGCGACTTCCCTGCTCCCAGCTGATTGATCATTCTTTCTATGCCTTTCACCGGACCGATAATCATGCGGGTGAAGAGCAGCACCAGCGCCAGGCTCAGCAGAAACAGCACCAGCGCCTGCCAGCCGAAAAACTGGCCGCGTTCGGCAATCTCCTGCTGCAGCTGCTGGCCGCGGGAATAGACGACTGCCCGGGTCGCCTGCACCATATCGCTGTTATTGCTGGCGAAAACTTCCAGTCTGGCGGCCGCCTGGGCATCGGGGCCGCTATTTTTACACTGCAACTGCGCCAGATCGCTGACGTCCTGACGCAGCGCCTGCCAGAGTTTCTCGTCCGGTAGCACGCCGGCATGGGCATCCAGCATCTGGCTGTAGCGCTGTCGCTGATTCTGATACACCCGCGCCAGCGTCGGATCGTCCAGCACGCAGTACTGGCGATAGCTGCGCTCCATCTCCAGCGCGGCATTGATCATCGCCTCGCTGCGTCGGGCATCGACCAGCGTAGTGCGGTTAATATGCGCCGCCTGGGCGCTAAGGGCATTCAGGCTCTGCCAGGCCTGCCACGCCAGCACCAACAGCGGCAGCAGGATCAGCACAAAGGAGAGCGTCACCAGTTGACGCAGCGAACGGGGAAAAAGAGAGAGTCGCTTCAAGGATGTTGTCTCAATCATTAGCTCTGGTCGATGCTAACTGAGGAGCGCGCCGGAGAAAAGCGCTACCGCTGGTTACTGCGCCGCAGAAACAACAAAGCCAGGCGCAAGGCCTGGCTTTGTTCAGGAATGAGGCGGTGCCTTACTCGACGTTTCGCCCGATGTCTGATAAAGCCAGGCTGTTATCAGGAGTTGGACGGCAGGCACCTGTTTGTGCGTCATTCGAAGTTTATGTAGCGCGTCCCGAAGGGGCTGACATAAGAAGGTGAATGAGCCACTGGTTAATATTATGCATGAACTATGCCACCTTTCAAAACATTTTATTAACAGGCTGATATATATGATATTACTTCAATATCCTCACCCAACCAGAGCTGTGCGCTTTTTATTCACACTGTCGCAAGTTGACGACACTAAATAAGCGCTTAATCACTCATCAATTAAATCAATAACTTAAATGTCTCCTATTAGAGACACCATAACATAGCGGTTGTCGGCAATTCCCGACACCCTGGCGTGCCGGCCATCACAGATAAAAAAGCCCCCTGCCTGAGCAGGGGGCCGATACGTCCGCGTGACACGCTGCGGGGAGATTAACCCAGCTGTTTACGCGCGTTACGGAAGATACGCATCCACGGGCTGTCCTCGCCCCAGTTCTCCGGGTGCCAGGAGTTGCTTACGGTGCGGAAGACGCGTTCCGGGTGCGGCATCATGATGGTCGCGCGCCCGCTTTCGCTGGTCACCGCGGTGATACCGTTCGGGGAACCGTTCGGGTTCGCCGGATAGGTTTCGGTCACTTTGCCAAAGTTATCCACGAAGCGCAGCGCCACCAGACCTTTGCTCTCCAGCTGGGCCAGATGCGCGCTGTCGCGCACTTCCACCTGACCTTCGCCGTGGGAGACCGCAATCGGCATCCGTGAGCCAACCATGCCTTCCAGCAGCAGGGATGGGCTTTGCGTCACTTCCACCAGGCTAAAGCGCGCTTCGAAGCGGTCAGACTGGTTACGCACAAAGCGCGGCCACAGGTCGCTGCCCGGGATCAGCTCGCGCAGGTTGGACATCATCTGACAGCCGTTGCACACGCCGAGCGCCAGCGTCTGCGGACGATGGAAGAACGTCGCGAACTCATCGCGCACGCGCTCGTTGAACAGAATCGACTTCGCCCAGCCTTCACCCGCGCCCAGCACGTCACCATAGGAGAAGCCGCCGCAGGCCACCAGGGCATGGAAATCCCCCAGACCGGTGCGGCCCGCCAGCAGGTCGCTCATATGCACGTCGATGGCGTCAAAGCCGGCGCGATGGAAAGCTGCCGCCATTTCAACGTGAGAGTTCACCCCCTGCTCGCGCAGGACGGCCACTTTCGGACGCGCGCCGGTGGCAATGTACGGCGCCGCAATGTCGTCATTAATCTCAAACGAAAGCTTCACATTGAGGCCCGGATCGGCGTCATTGGCTTTCGCCTCGTGCTCCTGATCGGCGCAGGCCGGGTTGTCGCGCAGACGCTGCATCTGCCAGGTGGTTTCCGCCCACCACATGCGCAGCGTAGTGCGGCTCTCGCTAAACACCGTCTGACCGTTGGCGGTCAGCACGAAGCGATCGCCCTCGACCGCTTTACCAAGGTAATGCACACAGTCTGCCAGGCCGTTAACCGCCAGAATGGCTTCCACCGCCTCACGGTCTGCAGCGCGCACCTGGATCACCGCCCCCAGCTCTTCGTTGAACAGCGCGGCCAGACGATCATCGCCCAGCGCGGCGATATCTGCTTCCAGGCCACAGTGGCCGGTAAAGGCCATTTCCGCCAGGGTCACCAACAGGCCGCCATCGGAGCGGTCGTGGTAGGCCAGCAGTTTACGCTGCGCCACCAGGGCCTGCATCGCATCCCAGAAGCCTTTCAGCTGAGCGACATCGCGCACGTCAGCCGGCTTGTCGCCGAGCTGGCGATAGACCTGCGCCAGCGCCGTCGCGCCCAGCGCGTTGTGCCCTTTACCGAGGTCGATAAGCAGCAGAGCGTTATCTTCTGTAGAAAGCTGCGGCGTGACGGTATGACGAACATCTTCGACACGGGCGAAAGCGGAGATCACCAGCGACAGCGGGGAGGTCATCTCGCGCTGCTCGCTGCCTTCCTGCCAGCGGGTTTTCATCGACATCGAGTCTTTACCGACCGGAATGGTCAGGCCCAGCGCCGGACACAGCTCTTCGCCTACCGCTTTCACCGCCTCATACAGGCCAGCGTCTTCGCCCGGGTGACCTGCGGCGGCCATCCAGTTAGCTGACAGTTTCACGCGATTCAGTTCGCCAATCTGCGTGGCGGCGATGTTGGTCAGCGCTTCGCCGACGGCCAGACGGCCAGAGGCCGCGAAGTCCAGCAGGGCAACCGGGGCGCGCTCGCCCATCGCCATCGCTTCGCCGTAGTAGCTGTCGAGGCTGGCGGTGGTCACCGCGCAGTTGGCCACCGGGATCTGCCACGGGCCGACCATCTGGTCGCGAGCGACCATACCGGTCACGGTGCGGTCGCCGATGGTCACGAGGAAGGTTTTCTCGGCCACCGTCGGCAGGTGCAGAACACGGTTTACCGCATCAGCAAGGGTAATCGGTTGGCGATCCAGCGCGCTGCCCTGGGCTTTCAGGGTCTGCACATCGCGGGTCATTTTCGGCGTTTTGCCGAGCAGAACGTCCAGCGGCAGGTCGATCGGCTGATCGTTAAAGTGGCTGTCGCTCAGGCTCAGGTGCTGCTCCGCGGTAGCTTCGCCGATAACGGCATAAGGCGCGCGTTCGCGGCGACACAGTTCGTCGAACAGCGGCAGGTGCTCCGGGGCGACCGCCAGAACATAACGCTCCTGCGATTCGTTACACCAGATCTCCAGCGGGCTCATCCCTGGCTCATCGCTGAGAATATCGCGCAGCTGGAATTTACCGCCGCGGCCGCCGTCGCTCACCAGCTCCGGCATGGCGTTGGAGAGACCGCCCGCGCCAACGTCGTGGATAAAGAGGATCGGATTGGCGTCGCCTAGCTGCCAGCAGCGGTCGATCACTTCCTGACAGCGGCGTTCCATTTCCGGGTTGTCACGCTGTACGGAGGCGAAATCGAGGTCGGCATCGGACTGGCCGGAGGCCATAGAAGACGCCGCGCCGCCGCCGAGGCCGATGTTCATCGCCGGGCCGCCCAGCACGATCAGCTTCGCCCCGACGGTAATCTCGCCCTTCTGCACATGCTCGCCGCGGATGTTGCCGATACCGCCGGCCAGCATGATCGGTTTGTGGTAGCCGCGCAGCTCTTCGCCATTGTGACTGGTGACTTTCTCTTCATAGGTGCGGAAGTAGCCGTTCAGCGCCGGACGACCAAACTCGTTGTTAAACGCCGCGCCGCCCAGCGGGCCTTCGGTCATGATGTCCAGGGCGGTGACAATGCGGTCCGGTTTACCGAAATCTTCTTCCCACGGCTGCTCGAAGCCCGGAATACGCAGGTTGGAAACCGAGAAGCCCACCAGGCCCGCTTTCGGCTTCGCGCCGCGGCCGGTGGCGCCTTCATCACGGATTTCGCCGCCGGAGCCGGTTGCCGCGCCCGGCCATGGAGAGATGGCCGTCGGGTGGTTATGGGTTTCCACCTTCATCAGTATGTGCGCCGGCTCCTGATGGAAGTCGTAGCGCCTGGTCTGGTGGTCGGCAAAATAGCGCCCCACTTCAGACCCTTCCATCACCGCGGCATTATCTTTATAGGCCGACAGGACGTAGTCCGGCGTTTTTTCGAAGGTGTTTTTGATCATTTTGAACAGCGACTTCGGCTGCTGTTCGCCGTCGATGATCCAGTCGGCGTTGAAAATCTTGTGGCGGCAATGCTCAGAGTTCGCCTGGGCGAACATATACAGCTCAATATCGTTCGGGTTGCGGCCCAGACGGGTAAACGCATCCTGCAGGTAGTCAATTTCGTCATCTGCCAGCGCCAGCCCCAGACGGAGGTTGGCGTCAATCAGCGCCTGACGGCCTTCGCCCAGCAGGTCAACGCTGGTGACCGGCGTCGGCTGATGATGGGCAAACAGCGTCTCGCCCGCTTCCAGGGCGTCGAAGACGCTCTCCATCATGCGGTCGTGCAGTTCCGCCGCCACGACGGTCCACTGCGCTTCGGTCAGGGTTGAGGCTTCAACGTAATACGCCACGCCGCGCTCCAGGCGCACGACCTGAGTCAGACCGCAGTTGTGAGCGATATCGGTAGCTTTAGAAGACCAGGGAGAGATGGTGCCAGGGCGAGGGGTCACGAGCAGTAATTTACCGGTCGGGGTATGGCTGCTTAAGCTCGGGCCATACTGAAGCAGTCGCGCCAGGCGCTCGCGATCGTCAGCGCTCAGCGGGGCGTTCAGATCGGCAAAATGAATATACTCGGCATATATGGCGCTTACCGGAAGGTTGGCCGCCTGAAATCGTGCCAGCAGTTTATTGATACGGAATGCCGACAGTGCAGGTGAACCACGCAAAATTTCCATCATAAGTCTCTCGTCTTCGAAGCTTTCAGGGTGAGCCAGGGGGGAAACGGGCGTCATTATAGTGAATCCTGCGCCCCGACGAAACCGTTTGCGTAGAAATAAAATCATTGATGCTGTTTATCAATAAATGTGACGACCATCGCGAATAAGTTGCCAACTGGCGCATTCTTAAGCAGAATGCCGCACATTCGACGACAACCTTGCGTTTTTTCCGGACATCGCCTGCTGAGGAACCTGAAGCTGCAGAAGATTAACGCTCTGAAAAAATTAAAGATTAATTATCTGCTGATCGGCATTGTCACCCTTTTGCTGGCGGCGGCCCTGTGGCCGTCAATCCCCTGGTCCAGTAAACCCGAGAACCGGGTGGCGGGTATTATCGCTCGCGGCGAGCTGCGCATCAGCACCATCAACTCGCCGATGACCTTCGCCACCATGAACGATAAAACGTTCGGTCTGGATTATGAACTGGCGAAGCAGTTTGCTGACTATCTGGGCGTGACGCTTAAGATAACCGTCCGGCAGAATATCAGCCAGCTGTTTGACGACCTCGACGACGGTCAGGCCGATATGCTGGCTGCCGGTCTGGTTTATAACCAGGAGCGGGTGAAAAACTACCAGGCTGGCCCCACCTACTATTCTGTTTCCCAACAGCTGGTCTATCGTGTCGGTAATATCCGGCCGCGCACTCTCGCGTCGCTAACCGCCGAGCAACTCACTATCGCTCCGGGCCACGTGGCGATCAACGACCTGCAGGCCTTAAAAGCGGAGAAATATCCGGATCTTACCTGGCGCGTGGACGAGAAGCGCGGTACCACGGCGCTGATGCAGGCGGTGATTGACGGCAAACTCGATTACACCGTCGCCGATTCGGTGGCCGTCAGCCTGTTTCAGCGCGTACATCCGGAGCTGGCGGTGGCCCTGGATATCACCGACGAACAGCCGGTCACCTGGTTTAGCGCCCGGGGCGAAGATAATTCGCTGTCGGCCGCAATGCTTGATTTCTTCAATAACATTAATGAAGACGGGACGCTGGCGCGCCTGGAGGAGAAATACCTCGGCCACGGCAACGACTTCGATTATGTCGACACCCGCACCTTCCTCCGTGCAGTGGAAAATATTCTCCCGGACGTGCAGCCACTATTTGAAAAGTACGCCCGCGAGATTGACTGGCGCCTGCTGGCCGCGATCGCCTGGCAGGAATCCCACTGGGATCCGCAGGCCACTTCCCCCACCGGCGTGCGCGGCATGATGATGCTGACGCGCAACACCGCGCAAAGTCTGGGACTGACTGACCGGACCGATGCGGCGCAGAGTATCGACGGCGGCATGCGCTATCTGCAGGATATGATGGATAAAGTGCCGGATTCGATTCCGAAAGACGAACGCATCTGGTTTGCGCTGGCTGCTTACAATATGGGCTATGCCCATATGCTGGACGCCATGGCGCTCACCCGCAAACAAAAAGGCAATCCCAACAGCTGGGCAGACGTTAAGCTGCGTTTACCCCTGTTGAGCCAGAAGCCCTATTACAGCAAACTTAAATACGGCTACGCGCGCGGCCATGAGGCCTACGCCTATGTGGAAAACATCCGCAAATATCAGATAAGCCTTGTCGGCTATTTGTCAGAGAAGGAGCGCCAGCAACAGCAAACGCTGGCCCTGGCGGAGGATTACCCGGCCGTGCTCCCGAATGAACTCGAACAGCCGCAGGAGACCACCCTGCCCTTTTTCAAGTTTCGCGCCGATAAGCAGATGGATAATGCCCGGTTAAAACTCCCCGGCCACCTGTATTAACCTTCTCCGGTCTGCTCCCGGGCTTTCTTCAGCGCTTTTTTCTCTTCCCGCCGCCAGCGAAAGAAGTCGCTCAGCATGGTAGAGCAGGACTCCGCCAGCACGCCTTCGCTTATTTCAACCCGATGATTCATTCCCGGATGGTGCAGGACATCTATTAGCGAGCCAGCGGCGCCGGTCTTGGCATCCCTGGCGCCAAAGACCAGGCGGGCGATACGGCTGTGCACCATGGCGCCAGCACACATGACGCAAGGCTCCAGGGTCACGTACAGCGTGGCGTCGATCAGGCGATAGTTTTGCAGCACCAGCCCGCCCTGGCGTAAAGCCATAATTTCCGCGTGAGCGGTGGGGTCGTGACGGCCGATCGGCCGGTTCCAGCCCTCGCCGATGACCTGGTTGTTATACACCAGCACCGCGCCCACCGGCACCTCGCCCTCTTCCCAGGCGCGCTTTGCCAGCGTCAGGGCATGACGCATCCAGTATTCATCATTGAGTTCGAGGTCAGACACAGCGGCCACTCCAGCAGAAAAAGCGGGGCGCATTATACATGGGCGCTATCAATTACACACTATTACTCCAGCTGCTGGAGCTCTCCCTGAGGCGTTACCCGCCAGCGATGCTGGCAAAAGCCGAGCAACGGGTTGTCCTGCTCGCTGTCGCTATAGCCGCTGTACAGCCGCAGCGGCGCGCCGATCTTTTTCTCCAGCTGCACCACTTTTTCATGCCCCAGGCAGCGCAGGGTCAATACCCAGCCGCCCCAGCGGCGCGCGGTGCGGCTGGCTATCAGATTCACCCGCGGCAGCCAGAGAGTATCGCGATAGACCTGCTCCACCAGCGACTGCGGCGAGCCGGTGATCAACCAGACGTCGGCATCGGTACTGGTCAGGTAGGCCGTGAGCCGCGCATGAACCACCGGAAACGCCGTCACATGATGGCGAAACCAGCCGACAAACTCCGCTTCCAGCCGCTTCAGTACCGCCTCGCGACGGCCAAAGGTTGACGCCCACAGCAGGAGGCTCATTGGCCAGCGCGCCGCCCGCCCACACACCGCCAGCCCGGCAAGGATCGCCGGCCCCATCGCCACCACCAGCAGCAGGTTTAGCGGCAGATTACGCAGCAGGTAGCGCAGGAAACTGCCGAACATATCCTGCTGATGCAAGGTTCCGTCCAGATCGAAAAACACCACTTTCCGTTCATTGTGCTGCAAACTGCCTCCTTATGTCAGGACTCGCTTCTCGTTAGGTTAAGCTTAACAGCCTTACGCCGCGAAGAGGGAAAACATCCCCTGCCGTTAAGGAACAATTAAATTAGCAGGCGAAGGAAAAATTGTGGCTCAAGAATTTTTAATTCGTGGTATACCCCTTATAATCGAATAAAAATTCTGTCAGTCACGAGCCGGACGGCTCCAGCGGAGCTCCAATGAACTGTTTAACGCGTATTCGTCAGCGCTATCCCACCCTGGCGGCGAGCGACAAAAAGTTGGCCGATTATATTCTGAGCCAGCCCGATGAGACCCTGCACCTCAGCTCGCAGCAGCTGGCGGCGGAAGCCGGCGTGAGTCAGTCCAGCGTGGTTAAATTTGCCCAGAAACTGGGGTTCAAAGGCTTTCCGGCGCTGAAGCTGGCGCTGAGTGAAGCGCTGGCCAGCAGCCCGGATCCGCACTCGGTTCCGGTACATAACCACATTCGCGGTGACGACCCGCTGCGTCTGGTCGGCGAGAAACTCATTAAAGACAATGTCGCCGCCATGCATGCCTCGCTGGACGTCAATACTGAAGAGACGCTGCGGGAAGCCGTCACGCTGCTGCGCAACGCCCGGCGGGTGATCGTCACCGGCATCGGCGCGTCCGGTCTGGTGGCGCGTAACTTTAGCTGGAAGCTGATGAAGATCGGCATCAACGCGGTTTCTGAGCAGGATATGCACGCCCTGCTGGCGACAGTGCAGGCCATGTCCAGCGACGATCTGCTGCTGGCGATCTCTTACTCCGGTGAGCGCCGGGAGATCAATATGGCGGCAGGTGAAGCGCTGCGCGTGGGCTGCAAGATCCTGGCGATCACCGGCTTTAGCCCTAACGCCCTGCAGCAGCAGGCAACCCACTGCCTGTATACCATTGCCGAAGAGCAGGCGACGCGCAGCGCGGCCATCTCCTCCACCAGCGCGCAAATGATGCTCACCGACCTGCTGTTTATGGGGCTGGTGCAGCAGGATCTGGAGCGGGCGCCGGAGCGCATTCGCCATAGCGAAGCGCTGGTGAAAAAGCTGGTCTGAGCAGAAAATGGGCGTATAATGCCCGCCCTGTTTGTGTTGTTTCTGAGACTTTCCTGATGGCGCTGTTAATTACCAAAAAATGCATCAACTGCGATATGTGCGAACCGGAGTGCCCGAATGAGGCCATTTCGATGGGTGATAGCATTTATGAAATTAACAGCGACCGCTGCACCGAGTGCGTGGGTCATTACGACACGCCAACCTGCCAGAAAGTGTGCCCGATCCCGAATACGATCCTGAAAGATCCGGCACACGTCGAGAGTGAAGAACAGCTGTGGGACAAATTCGTGCTAATGCACCACGCGGATAAAATTTAACCGCCATCCTGGCTAGCTTTCGACAATCACCGTGGCACAGGCGTAGTGGCGTTCATCGGCGAGGGTGACATGAATAGCCCTTACCCCCATTCGTTCCGCCAAAAGCTTTGCTTCGCCCCATAGCCGCAGCTTCGGCTTGCCCAGCTCGTCGTTGTATACCTCGAACTGATTAAACGCCAGTCCGTTACGGATCCCGGTTCCCAGCGCTTTCGCCGCCGCTTCCTTGACCGCAAAGCGTTTCGCCAGGAAACGCACCGGCTGCTGATGCTGCTCCCAGATGCTCCATTCATGGTCGCTCAGCACCCGGCGGGCAAGGCGATCGCCGCTGCGGGCGATCACCGCTTCGATGCGGGCGATCTCGACGATGTCGGTACCCAGCCCGAGAATGGCCATTAGCCGCGCGCTTCCAGCATCAGACGCTTCATTTCCGCGACCGCCTCTTTCAGGCCACTCATCACTGCGCGACCGATAATCGCATGGCCGATATTCAGCTCATGCATTTCCGGCAGCGCAGCAATCGCTTTCACGTTGTGATAGGTCAGACCGTGGCCGGCATTCACCTTCAGGCCAAGGCTGGCGGCATAGGTGGCCGCTTTGGCAATACGTTCCAGCTCCTTCGCCTGCTCAGCATCGGTTTTGGCATCGGCATAGCAGCCGGTGTGAATTTCGATATAGGGCGCGCCAACGTCTGCCGCCGCTTTGATCTGCTCGTTATCCGCATCGATAAACAGAGAGACCAGGATACCGGCATCCGCCAGACGTTGGCAGGCATCGCGCATCTTGTCGCGCTGCCCGGCAACGTCCAGTCCGCCTTCGGTAGTGACTTCCTGACGTTTCTCCGGCACCAGGCAGCAGAAGTGTGGTTTGGTTTCGCAGGCGATCGTCAGCATCTCTTCGGTGACCGCCATTTCAAGATTCATCCGGGTGTGCAGCGTCTCGCGCAGGATACGCACATCGCGATCGGTAATATGGCGACGGTCTTCGCGCAGATGCACGGTGATGCCGTCAGCGCCGGCCTGCTCGGCAATGAACGCTGCCTGAACCGGATCCGGATAGGCGGTGCCGCGCGCGTTACGCAAGGTCGCGATATGGTCAATATTGACCCCTAACAGTAATTCAGCCATGACAATCCTCATTAATCATTATTCGTATTATCCGCCCGCACCTTTCGCGCGGGCATAAACTGGCGAAACAATTCCCGACTCTTAAGCGGTTTGCCGCCAAGATAGGGCTTCAGGGCGATACGGGTAAAGCGCTTCGCGGCGCGCAGCGTATCAACATCTGGAAATTCGCGACTCGCCAACGCTTTCAAATGGTGCCCGGTAAACGTGTTGTTATCAATCACCAGGCTGGCAATAAAGCCCTTTTCTTCGCGATAGCGATAGGTCATGGTGTCATCCACCGGCTCACCGCTGCCCGCGCAGTGAAGAAAATCCACGCCATAGCCCAGGTGCCCGAGCAGCGCCAGCTCAAAACGCCGCAACGCGGGCTCCGGCGAGCCGCTGGTTCCGGCAAGCGCCTGAATGCAGTGCAGATAGTCAAAAAAGAGTTCGGAGAAGCGTGTTTCGTGCTCCAGCACGCGGGAGATAAGCTCGTTCACATAGAGACCGCTGTAGAGCGTGATACCACTGAGCGGCAGCGCCAGCGAGACGGCTTCCGCGCTGCGCAGGGTTTTGACTTCGCCGCGGCCGCCGAAGCGAACCAGTAAGGGGGTAAAGGGCTGTAAAGCGCCTTTGAGATTAGAGCGTTTGGAGCGTGCGCCTTTGGCCACCAGGCGCACACGACCCGATTCTTCCGTGAAGACGTCCAGCATCAGGCTGGTTTCGCTCCACGGTCGGCTATGCAGGACAAAGGCGCGCTGCCATCCATCCACGTTGCGTTAACTCAGAGGTCGTCAACGTAACCGAGACTGCGCAGGGCGCGCTCGTCATCGGCCCAGCCGGATTTCACTTTGACCCACAGCTCGAGGTGTACCGGCGCTTCAAACATGTCCTGCATGTCCTTACGCGCTTCGATACCGATGGTTTTAATTTTGGCGCCTTTATTGCCAATCACCATCTTCTTCTGCCCTTCGCGCTCGACAAGGATCAGGCCGTTGATATCGTAGCCGCCGCGCTCATTGGTTACGAAACGTTCGATTTCCACAGTGACGGAGTACGGCAGCTCAGCACCGAGAAAACGCATCAGTTTTTCACGGATGATCTCGGAGGCCATAAAGCGCTGGGAACGATCGGTAATATAATCTTCCGGGAAGTGATGGATCGCTTCCGGCAGATGCTTACGCACGATCGCCGCGATAGTATCGACGTTGGTGCCGGTTTCCGCAGAGATCGGCACAATGTCGAGGAAGTTCATCTGGCTGGCGAGGAACTGCAGGTGCGGCAATAGCTCCGCTTTGTCCTGCACGTTATCCACCTTATTGACCGCGAGGATCACTGGCGCTTTCGCGTCACGCAGCTTGTTGAGCACCATCTCGTCGTCTTGCGTCCAGCGAGTGCCTTCCACCACGAAAATGACCAGTTCAACATCGCCAATTGAGCTGCTGGCCGCTTTGTTCATTAAGCGGTTAATAGCACGCTTCTCTTCCATATGCAGGCCCGGGGTATCGACGTAAATCGCCTGATACGGCCCTTCGGTATGGATACCGACGATGCGGTGACGCGTCGTTTGCGCTTTTCGGGAAGTGATCGAAATCTTCTGCCCAAGCAGCTTATTCAACAGCGTGGATTTGCCAACGTTTGGACGACCAACGATGGCGACAAATCCGCAATAACTTTTTTCTTCGCTCATTCCAGCTCCAGTTTTTTCAGCGCCTGTTCGGCGGCAGCCTGCTCCGCCTTGCGACGGCTGGAACCTGTGCCAACCACCGGTTCACTCAGGCCACTGACCTGGCAGTGGATAGTAAATTCCTGATCGTGCGCTTCGCCACGCACCTGGACCACCAGGTAGGACGGCAGCGGCAGATGACGTCCCTGCAGATACTCCTGCAGACGCGTCTTCGGATCCTTTTGCTTATCGCCCGGACTGATTTCGTCCAGACGGGTCTGGTACCAGGAGAGGATTAAGCGTTCAACGTTCTGAATATCGCTGTCGAGGAAAACCCCGCCAATTAACGCTTCAACGGTGTCAGCGAGAATGGATTCGCGACGGAAACCGCCGCTTTTCAGTTCGCCCGGCCCGAGGCGCAGACACTCGCCCAGTTCAAACTCGCGAGCGATCTCCGCCAGCGTGTTGCCACGCACCAGCGTCGCGCGCATGCGGCTCATATCGCCTTCGTCTACGCGAGGAAAACGATGATAGAGCGCATTCGCGATCACAAAACTTAAAATGGAGTCACCTAAAAACTCCAGGCGCTCATTATGTTTGCTGCTGGCACTGCGGTGAGTTAATGCCTGTTGCAACAGCTCCTGATGATGAAAAGTGTAGCCCAGCTTTCGTTGAAGCCGATTAATTACGATGGGGTTCATGCGTTACCAATAAATGAATGCGTCAAAGATGCAGCACACGAAACCGACCTGAGCATACGCTTCATACAGCAAGTTGAAACAGTCCAATACGCTTTCGTGTGCAGTGTCACCCGGCAGAGCGACAACCAAAAACTTCGGGGGGATATTCTATACGCAACGACACGTGATGTCGTTAGTTTGAATGGATTTAAATATTAAATAATTCACGTCGCTGCGGTTATCGCAGCGACGTGAATTCAACAGGGGAAATTAATGAATTCCACCAATGCGCGATAACCGCACGCCGGTCGGCCATTCACCTTCCTGTTTTTCAAAACTCATCCAGATAGCGGTCGCTTTTCCGACCAGGTTCGCTTCCGGCACAAAGCCCCAGTAGCGGCTGTCGGCGCTGTTATCCCGGTTGTCACCCATCATAAAATACTGACCGGGCGGTACAATCCAGGTGGCCAGCGGCAGGCCGGACTGATGGTAGTACATCCCAACCTGATCCTGGGCAATCGGCACCATCAGAATACGGTGCGTGACGTCGCCCAGCGTCTCCTGACGCTCGGTCAGACGAATGCCGTCCGCTTTGGTTTCGCCCTTCGGCAACTGCCAGAAACCGCTGGACGCTTCGCCGCCGTTGCTGCGGGAGAAGGTCTGAACGAAATCGCTCGGCTCAACATTGGAATAGGTCACCGGCAGCGCGTTGCCGCAGGCCTGTCCGGAGCTGCAGCCCGGCTGAATAGTGACCTGCTTGGCAACCGGATCGTAGGTGACTTTATCGCCCGGTAATCCCACCGCGCGCTTAATGTAGTCGAGACGCGGATCTTCCGGATATTTAAACACCACGATGTCGCCGCGCTTTGGATGACCCGTTTCGATCAGCGTTTTCTGGTAGATCGGATCTTTAATGCCGTAAGCGAATTTCTCCACCAGGATGAAATCGCCAATCAGCAGGGTCGGCATCATCGAACCTGACGGGATCTGGAAAGGTTCATAGATAAACGAACGCACAATCAGCACAATCGCCAGCACAGGGAAGACCGAGGCGCCAGTTTCCAGCCAGCCCGGTTTCGGGCCCACTTTCTTCAGCGTTTTCTTGTCCAGTTGCTCGCCGGTCGCTGCCTGAGCAGCGGCCTGACGCTCACGACGTTTTGGTGCGAAGATGAACTTATCCAGACACCACAACAGCCCTGTCACAAGGGTCGCAATGACCAAAATCAGGGCAAACATGTTCGCCATGCCAACTCCTTAATTATTTGCCGTCTTTACCAACGTGCAGAATGGCGAGGAACGCTTCCTGCGGCAGTTCAACGTTACCGACCTGCTTCATACGCTTCTTACCTTCTTTCTGCTTCTGCAGCAGCTTTTTCTTACGGCTGACGTCGCCGCCGTAGCATTTCGCCAGGACGTTTTTACGCAGCTGTTTCACAGTAGAGCGCGCGATGATGTGGTTGCCGATAGCCGCCTGAATGGCGATATCGAACTGCTGACGCGGGATCAGCTCTTTCATCTTCTCGACCAGTTCGCGACCACGATAAGGGGCGTTGTCGTTGTGGGTGATCAGCGCCAGCGCATCGACACGCTCGCCGTTGATCAGCACGTCAACGCGCACCATGTTCGAGGCCTGGAAGCGTTTGAAGTTATAATCCAGCGACGCATAGCCACGGGAGGTAGACTTCAGACGGTCGAAGAAGTCGAGAACCACTTCCGCCATCGGGATTTCGTAGGTCAGCGCCACCTGTTTACCGTGGTAAACCATGTTGGTCTGCACGCCACGCTTCTCGATACACAGGGTGATCACGTTGCCGAGGAACTCCTGCGGCAGCAGCATGTGACACTCGGCGATAGGCTCACGCAGCTCCTGAATATTATTCAGCGGCGGCAGCTTGGACGGGCTATCGACGTAGATAACTTCTTTGGAGGTCGTTTCCACTTCATAGACTACCGTCGGCGCCGTGGTAATCAGGTCAAGATCGTACTCACGCTCCAGACGCTCCTGAATGATTTCCATGTGCAACAGGCCGAGGAAGCCGCAGCGGAAGCCGAAGCCCAGCGCCGTTGAGCTTTCCGGCTCATAGAACAAGGAAGCATCGTTCAGACTCAGTTTACCCAGCGCATCACGGAAGTTTTCATAGTCATCAGAGCTCACCGGGAACAGACCGGCATAGACCTGCGGCTTCACTTTTTTGAAGCCCGGCAGCGCTTTATCCGCTGGATTACGCGCCGCGGTCAGGGTATCGCCCACCGGCGCGCCGAGGATGTCTTTGATCGCGCAGACCAGCCAGCCTACCTCGCCGCATTTCAGCTCGGTACGGTCGACCTGTTTCGGGGTGAAGATGCCCAGACGGTCGGCGTTATAGACCTGGCCGGTGCTCATCACTTTAATTTTATCGCCCTTGCGCATGGTGCCGTTTTTAATACGCACCAGCGACACGACGCCTAAGTAGTTATCGAACCAGGAGTCGATGATCAGCGCCTGCAGCGGCGCGTCCGGATCGCCTTCCGGCGGCGGAATATCGCGCACCAGACGTTCCAGCACGTCCGGCACGCCAACGCCGGTTTTCGCCGAGCAGCGAACCGCGTCGTGAGCATCGATACCGACGATATCTTCAATCTCGTCCGCTACGCGCTCCGGATCGGCCGCAGGCAGGTCGATCTTGTTGAGCACCGGAACGACTTCGAGGTCCATTTCCATGGCGGTATAGCAGTTCGCCAGGGTCTGGGCTTCTACGCCCTGCCCGGCGTCAACCACCAGCAGCGCGCCTTCGCACGCCGCCAGGGAGCGCGATACTTCATAGGAGAAGTCAACGTGGCCCGGGGTGTCGATAAAGTTGAGCTGATAAGTTTCACCATCGCTGGCTTTATAGTCCAGGGTGACGCTCTGCGCCTTGATGGTAATCCCGCGCTCACGTTCAAGGTCCATGGAGTCCAGAACCTGGGCCGCCATTTCGCGATCAGAAAGGCCACCGCAAATCTGGATGATACGGTCAGACAGCGTCGACTTACCGTGGTCGATGTGAGCGATGATCGAAAAGTTACGTATATTCTTCATATTTAGAGTTAATTATGCCTTACGAGTATCATGAGGCCGCTGTACTGTGCCTGACGTTTTTTAATCCGAAAACGCCGCATTCTACACTACATCCGTGAAACCAGGAAATGCTGTTAGATCCAGCATAACGGCAGAAATTGTGGCGTTGTTACAGGAAGAGTAAATAAAGATGAGGGGCAGTGAAATCACTGCCCCATTTCAGAGGAGGGCGTATCAACACGCAGCAGATCCGGCGGCAAACCGACGCTTAAAATCACCGGCTGCCATGACTGGCGAGCAGCCAGCTGCGGCGACAGACCGCGCGCCACCAGGAAGCCGCCGACGCCGCCCAACAGCGCGCCGCAAAGTGACGCGATATCGCTGGCAAACAGCACCTGGAAAATGGACGCCATCACAAACAGCCCCACCAGCGGCGCCATATAGACGAGCAGCGCTGAGCCCAGCAGGCTACTTTCAGCGATCCCCAGCTCCACTTTTTGCCCCGCGGCCAATGGCTGCTCGCAGGGCACGCTAATGGTATGGCTGGTCTGCGGCCCCAGCTTGTTTAACACCCGGCTACCGCAGCCGGCACGGGAAGCGCAGCTGCTGCAGGAGGCTTTAACGTCGCAGTGCACCTGCGCCACGCCGTTATGCCAGGAAACCACGGTGGCCCACTCTTTAATCATTGTACTGCCTTGAATTTAATACTGTCAGAGATACGCTTCGCCGTCTGCGGCGGCAGTTCGCCCACCACGGTGATCTCCGCGTTATCGCGTACCGTCGTGCTGACGGTACGTCGGCCGGTGCGCAACAGCTGGTCGCTGCTGGCCGCCGTGGCGCGGTTGATATTGATCGAGAAGCTGAACAAGCCGTCGGAATAGAGACGTGATTCGACTGGACCGTCAAAAGTGGGCAGACGGCGCTGACTGCTGGAAACTTCAGCCATCCCCTGGGGAAGCCATGTTGGCGCCCAGTTGAAGTTGGCTTTGTCGCCCCCTTCAGGGACGGACAGCTGCGGCGGTAGATTCGCTTTTGCCAGCGTCTCCATGCTGGCGCTGACGTTATCGCCAACGTTGAAGGAGACAACCCGGAACTGCTCCAGCGTTTCACCGTCGCGGTCGAGCAAATCGACGCGCAGAGGCAGTTTGGTCTCGGCGTCCAGCCAGGCGATAAAGCTATAGCGCGTACCGTCGCGAGCTACGACGCGGATCACGTCGCAGAGGCGATCAGCGATACGAGTACGGCCAACGGAGATAAAATCATACGCAGCGGAGAGGCGTTTGAAATCGCTATAAACCAACGATGGCAGCGAATCGACGATGTAGTCGCCGTTGAGGGTGAAAGGATCGAGACCGGGTTCAAAATAGCTGATTTCCGTGCCGCGCAGGACCACTTCCCGGCGCGGGCCGTCCAGCTGCAGCAGCTGCGCCAGCGGTTGATTGTTCAGTCGCGCATGACGATAGCGCAGCGACTCAACGCCTTGTTTATTGATGCTGACGAAAGACAGCTCATAATTGAGGGACTGGCTGGCCAGGTTCATCTGCTGCAACAACGCCCCGGACGATGTATCAGCCGAGGCGTTGACAGAGAACAACAGACTGCCTGCCATGAGCGACATGGCACACCAAAGTTGCTTCATTACTGCGATTGCGTTCCTAAAGTTTGATAACCCGGCACCTGGACTGCTGCCTGCTGAGTCTGGGCCTGGCCAAACTGCAGCTGCTCAGCGTGCAGGCGGCGCTGCAGTTCATAGTCCTGCAACATGGCGTTAATCCGGCGGCGCTGTTCCTGGACTTGCGCCTGCTGGCCGCTACCCGCTGATGCGTCAGCCGGCACGCCAAGGCTTACCGGGCTCGCTTTACCCATCATCGGCAGGGTATTGAACACTGGCGCCTCTGGCTGCTGAGTCGCATCAGATTGCCCATTATAGTGCTGGACGCCGACGATAACCGCAAGCGATACGCAGGCGGCAACGCCCATTTGGGTGAGTGAGCTGGCCCATGGACGCACTTTGTTCCAGAACGGCATCTGCCGCCACTGGTGGGGTGCGGGCTGAGATTCAGGAATAAGCGGCGCCGTCTGACGAACGGGCTCATTTTCAATGGCGGCCATCACCCGGGCGGAGATATCGAATTGCAGCACCTCTGCGGTATCGCCACGCAGCGTATCGCGAATGAGGTGATAGCTCTCCCAGGTTTTTTGCATCTCAGAGGAACGGCTCAGCTCGTTGAGCAGTTCTTTATCCAGCGTTTCACCATCCATTAAAGCCGAAAGTTGTTCTTTCTGCATGCCTGATACCCTTTTCCAGTATTCCGCTATCGTCAACGCCTGATAAGCGGTTGAACTTTATTATCAATAGCTTCTCGCGCACGGAAAATTCGTGAACGTACCGTGCCGACCGGACAATCCATGATAGCGGCTATCTCTTCATAGCTCAGACCATCCAGCTCCCGTAACGTAATTGCCATGCGTAAATCTTCCGGGAGCGACTCAATAGTACGGAAAACTATTTGTCTCAGTTCTTCTGACAACATTAAGTTCTCAGGGTTCGAAATTTCTTTCAACGCCCCGCCGCTTTCGAAGTTTTCCGCCTCGTTGGCGTCAACATCGCTGGACGGCGGACGGCGTCCCTGAGCAACCAGATAATTCTTCGCCGTGTTGACGGCGATACGGTATAACCAGGTGTAAAAAGCGCTATCTCCCCGGAAAGAGTCCAGCGCACGCCATGCCTTAACGAACGATTCCTGAACAACGTCAGCGATATCGCCCGGCGGTACATAGCGGGAAACCAGACTCGCGACCTTATGCTGATAGCGCACCACCAGCAAATTAAACGCTTTCTGATCTCCTTTCTGGACCCGTTCAACAAGGACCTGATCCGTTAACTGCTCGCTCATCCGAGGTAATGTCTCCCCAAACCCAATTCCCATGCGTCTTCAAAACACCACCCAAAATCTGCATTATGAGCAAGCTGACTGTTGGAGTGCATGAAAACAATAAAGTTCCGTTACGCTTTTGTTTTTTGTCTGGCAACGGCGGCAGATCGTTATCAATCATTATATGCCCAGGTTGCTAAACAACAGGTTAGTCAATAAGAAAAAGCGCAGGCCCGACTGAAGGGTATCGTAACACAGTGTTTATTTCACTATAAAATCCAATGCTAACAACCTGCTCCACTTCTCTTTTTTACCGCACGACGCCCCTTTTCCCGGCCCCTTCTGTTTAGCCGTCACAACACCAGGCAAAAAATATGTACGATTCCTCACGCGCTGGTGCTATTGTGAGCTAAATGTGTTTAGTAAATTAAACAAAGACGATGAATACCACTCCTGACTTCTCTTGTGATGTGTTGATTATCGGCAGCGGCGCTGCCGGTCTCTCCCTCGCGCTGCGCCTGGCGGAGCACAGTTCGGTGACGGTGCTGAGTAAAGGGCCGATCAGCGAAGGTTCGACGTTCTATGCGCAGGGCGGGATTGCCGCCGTCTTCGATGAGACGGACAGTATCGAATCCCATGTTGAAGATACGCTGATCGCCGGCGCGGGACTCTGCGATCGCCATGCGGTCACCTTCGTCGCCAGCAACGCCAGACCGTGCGTACAATGGCTTATCGATCAGGGCGTGCTGTTTGACACCCAGGTCCAGGCCAATGGCGAAGAGAGCTACCATCTCACTCGCGAAGGGGGGCACAGCCATCGACGCATTCTTCACGCCGCCGACGCTACCGGCAAAGCGGTAGAGACGACGCTGGTCGATAAAGCCCTTGCTCATCCTAATATCCGCATCATTGAGCGCAGCAATGCCGTTGATTTGATCGTCTCAGACAAGATTGGCCTGCCGGGCACGCGCCGGGTGGTCGGGGCCTGGATCTGGAACCGCAATAAAGAGCGGGTAGAAACCTGCAGCGCGAAGGCGGTGGTGCTTGCGACTGGCGGGGCCGCCAAGGTTTATCAATATACCACTAACCCTGACGTCTCTTCCGGAGACGGCATTGCGATGGCCTGGCGGGCGGGCTGCCGGGTAGCGAATCTCGAATTCAACCAGTTCCACCCCACCGCGCTGTATCATCCACAGGCGCGCAATTTCCTGCTTACTGAAGCGCTGCGCGGCGAAGGCGCCCACCTTAAACGCCCGGACGGCACCCGCTTTATGCCGGACTTTGACGAGCGCGGCGAGCTGGCCCCGCGCGATATCGTCGCCCGCGCCATCGACCATGAAATGAAGCGCCTGGGCGTTGACTGTATGTTCCTTGATATCAGCCATAAACCCGAGGCGTTTGTTCGCCAGCACTTCCCGATGATTTACGAAAAGCTGCTCGGTCTGGGAATTGATTTAACCAAAGATCCGGTGCCGGTCGTCCCCGCCGCGCATTACACCTGCGGCGGCGTGATGGTGGATGATAATGGCCGTACTGACGTCGATGGCTTATACGCCATCGGCGAAGTCAGCTATACCGGGCTGCACGGCGCCAACCGCATGGCCTCGAACTCGCTGCTGGAGTGTCTGGTCTACGGCTGGTCCGCCGCGGAGGATATCGCCCGGCGCCTGCCGCTGGCCCAGAAGGTCACCACCCTGCCGGCGTGGGATGAAAGTCAGGTGGAGATCCCGGATGAACTGGTGGTTATCCAGCATAACTGGCACGAGCTGCGCCTGCTGATGTGGGATTATGTCGGCATTGTGCGCACGACGCGCAGACTGGAGCGCGCCCTGCGGCGCATTACCATGCTCCAGCAGGAGCTGGATGAGTATTACGCCCGCTTCCGCGTCTCGAATAATCTGCTGGAGCTGCGCAATCTGGTGCAGGTGGCGGAGCTTATCGTACGCTGCGCGATGTTACGTAAGGAGAGCCGCGGGCTGCACTATACCCTCGACTATCCGCAGCCGCTGCCGAACAGCGGCCCGTCGATACTGTCGCCCCTGGCTCACATAAAGAGATAAAAATCCCCGGTCAGAGCAGTAAACCCTTCAGAGTACTGCTGCTCTGGCCCGCGGATCGCCAGTCTGTCGCAGAAACACTCTCCTGCCGTCGGGGAGAACGCCAGCAGCACCCGGTGCGGCGGCCGCAGTTCGGTCTCCGCCACGTCAGTGCGCAGTCGCAAATGCCACCCCATCGCCGTTGCCCGCTCGATAAACGCATTACCGATATCCACCGGCAGCACCACGCAAAAAAAACCTTCTTCGGTGATATGCTCTGCGGCACAGGTCAGCAGGGAGGCGTGATCGAGCGTCGTGGTATACCGCGCCTGCTCCCGCTGCGAGGTAGCGCATGGCACGCCTTCGGCAAAAAAAGGCGGGTTACTGATTATCAGTTCATAGCGTCGGGTTTGCGACGGCTGCCACTGATGGATATCGGCCTGGCAGATTTCTATGCGCGAAGACCACGGTGACGCGAGGGCATTTTCCCGCGCCTGAGCGGCTGCCTCCTCGTCCAGTTCGACCGCATCGACTTGCACATCGTGACCGGTACGCTGGGCGAGCATTAGCGCCAGCAGGCCGCTGCCCGCGCCAATATCCAGCACATGCTTCACCCCGGCAATCGGCGCCCAGGCGCCAAGCAAAATGCCATCAGTGCCCACCTTCATCGCGCAACGATCGTGGGCGACAAAGAACTGTTTGAAGGTAAAACCATTGCGCGGCAGCGCAAACTTCGACTGAGACATCCTCAATAACCTTGCCGACAAAACTCCTGAACGTAAGGCTATGCACAATACCGGAGAACAGATAGCCTTACAAACAGATGAACATTACGTCAGTAACGTCTATAATCGGCGGCCCACTCAGAGGTAGAACATGACTGTAACGACTTTTTCCGAACTTGAACTCGACGAAAACCTGCTGGAAGCCCTCCAGGATAAAGGTTTCACTCGCCCGACAGCCATTCAGGCCGCCGCTATTCCGCCTGCGCTCGATGGCCGTGACATTCTCGGTTCAGCGCCGACCGGCACCGGTAAAACGGCGGCGTATCTGCTGCCAGCGTTGCAGCACCTGCTCGATTTCCCGCGTAAGAAATCCGGGCCGCCGCGCATTCTTATCCTGACGCCGACCCGCGAGCTGGCGATGCAGGTGGCTGACCACGCCCGCGAGCTGGCGAAGCATACCCATCTGGATATCGCCACCATTACCGGCGGCGTAGCGTACATGAACCACGCGGAAGTGTTCAGCGAAAACCAGGATATCGTGGTCGCTACCACCGGTCGCCTGCTGCAGTATATTAAAGAAGAGAACTTTGACTGCCGCGCCGTCGAGACCCTGATCCTCGATGAAGCCGACCGCATGCTGGACATGGGCTTTGCTCAGGATATCGAAACCATCGCCGGTGAAACCCGCTGGCGCAAGCAGACCATGCTGTTCTCCGCCACGCTGGAAGGCGATGCGATCAAAGATTTTGCCGAACGCCTGCTGGAAGAGCCGGTTGAAGTCTCCGCTACCCCATCGACCCGCGAACGTAAAAAAATTCATCAGTGGTACTATCGCGCCGACGATATCGAGCATAAAACCGCGCTGCTGATTCATTTGCTGAAGCAGCCGGAAGCAACCCGCTCCATCGTCTTCGTGCGTAAGCGCGAGCGCGTTCACGAACTCGCCGCTAAGCTGCACGAAGCAGGGATTAACACCTGCTGGCTGGAGGGCGAGATGGTGCAGATTAAGCGCAACGAAGCGATTAAACGCCTGACCGATGGTCGCGTGAACGTGCTGATCGCCACCGACGTCGCCGCACGCGGTATTGATATCCCGGATGTCAGCCACGTGTTTAACTTCGACATGCCGCGCACCGCCGATATCTATTTGCACCGTATCGGTCGTACCGGCCGCGCCGGTAAAAAAGGCATCGCCATCTCGCTGGTTGAAGCGCATGACCACCTTCTGCTGGGCAAGATCGGCCGCTACGTTGAAGAACCACTGAAAGCCCGCGTGATTGATGAACTGCGACCGAAAACCCGCGCGCCGAGCGAGAAGTTAACCGGTAAACCGTCGAAGAAAGTATTGGCGAAGCGCGCCGAGAAAAAAGAGAAAGAAAAAGAGAAACCGCGGGTGAAGAAACGCCACCGCGACACCAAAAATATCGGTAAGCGCCGTAAGCCAAGCGCGGCCGGGACGCCATCAACGTCCACTGAAGAGTAAAAAAAACGCCGGGACATCCCGGCGTTTTCACATCTGGCTTCAGCCTTACAGGCTTTCGGTAAAGGTACGGGCGATAACGTCGCGCTGCTGTTCCGGAGTCAGGGAGTTGAAGCGTACCGCATAGCCGGAAACACGAATGGTCAGCTGCGGGTATTTTTCCGGGTGCTCAACCGCGTCCAGCAGAGTTTCGCGACGCAGCACGTTCACGTTCAGGTGCTGACCGCCTTCCACGCGAACTTCTGGTTTCACGTCTACCGGAATTTCACGGTATTCGATTTCACCCAGTTTGCTCACCGCCACCACGTCGTCTTCCGCAAAACCACCTTTGGCACACAGGCAGCGCGCTTCGCCTTTTTCGCTGTCCAGCAGCCAGAAAGAGTTCAGCAGGTCGTCGTTTGCCGCTTTAGTAATTTGGATACCAGTAATCATTTGATGCCTCCCAGGCAGTGTTTATTCGATTTTGGCCTCTTCGCGGCCAATTGGTAAAACCATTGTTGTATGAGTGTATATATATCAGCCGCACCCTCGGCATTCCTTGATATAAATCAATAAAAACCACTCACACAAAGTGGGTATAGGGGGATTTTATTGTTTTACATCAAGTTAGGCCATGGGGTCTCATAAATAATTTTGTAAATTTTCAATTTTTTTTGCATAAAAGCCCACATCAAGCCGTGCCGATTTTGTTCTGTAGAAAGAAGCCGTTAAGCTATAGCGATGACCCTTTGCAGGAGAGCAAGATGACCACCTCTTTAACCTGGCATGACGTGCTGGCGGATGAAAAGCAACAACCCTATTTTCTCAATACACTGAAGACCGTCGCCGAAGAGCGCCAGTCCGGGATCACCATCTACCCACCGCAAAAAGACGTCTTCAATGCGTTTCGCTTTACCGAGCTGGGCGACGTCAAAGTCGTCATTCTCGGCCAGGATCCCTATCACGGCCCGGGTCAGGCCCATGGTCTGGCATTCTCGGTTCGCCCGGGCGTCGCGATCCCGCCCTCGCTCTTGAACATGTACAAAGAGCTGGAGGCCACGATCCCCGGTTTTACTCGCCCCACTCACGGTTATCTCGAAAGCTGGGCGCGTCAGGGCGTACTTCTGCTTAATACGGTCCTGACCGTCCGCGCCGGGCAGGCGCACTCGCACGCCAGCCTTGGCTGGGAGACCTTTACCGATAAAGTTATCGCGTTAATCAATGAGCATTGCGAGGGGGTGGTCTTTCTGCTGTGGGGTTCTCATGCGCAGAAGAAAGGCGCGATTATCGATCGTCAGCGCCACTGCGTGCTGAAAGCGCCGCACCCATCGCCGCTCTCTGCGCATCGCGGCTTCTTTGGCAGCAACCATTTCGTACAGACCAACCAGTGGCTGGCTGACCGCGGCGAAGCGCCGATCGACTGGATGCCGGTCCTCCCCGCCGAAAGCGAGTGATCGACAGCCATAAAAAAAGCCAGCATCAGCTGGCTTTTTCGCATTCAGGCAGGCGAATTACGCCTTGTTCTGACGCCACCATTCTGCCAGCAGGACGCCGGTCGCCACAGAGACGTTCAGGCTTTCGACATTGCCGGTACCGTTGATGGCAACGCTGAGATCGGAGCTGGAAATCGCCGCATCGGACAGACCATCACGCTCCTGGCCTAACACCAGCACCATTTTCTTCGGCAGCTCGGCTTTAAACAGCGGCGTACCATTATGGCTGGACGTTGAGACAATCGCGTAGCCCGCTTTGCGGAACTGATCCAGGGTATCGATAAAGCTGTCGCCGGTGATCGGTTCAACATGCTCCGCCCCGCCCTCCGCCGTACGGATCGCCGCCCCGGACTCCAGCACGCCAGCATCCTGAACCACCACGCCCTTCACGCCGAAGTGCGCGCAGCTGCGCATGATCGCCCCGAGGTTGTGCGGGTTACCCACGTCTTCCAGCGCCAGAACGCAATCTTCTTCTGCCGCCTTCGCGACCCACTGGGCAACAGAGGTGCCGTGGCGTTTTTTGATCAGGAAGCAGACCCCGCCGTGGTGCTCGGTGCCGGAAGCTTTCGCCAGCTCGGCTTCGTCCACCACATGATAGGCTTTACGGTTGGCCGCCATCCAGCGCAGCGCCTCTTTAAAGCGGGGCGTGACGCTCTGAATAAACCAGGCGCGAACGATAGCTTCCGGACGGCTCTGGAACAGCGCCTGGCAGGCGTTTTCGCCATACACGCGGGTCTCTTCCGCACGCTGACGACGCAGCACTTCCGGATCGATAAAGCTCTTCCCGCTGATCCCGCCGTGATCTTCTTTTACCGGCGTCTCATCGCCAGGAGCACGGGAAACGGTACGCCACGGAGACGCATCGTCACGATGAAAATCATCGCGCTTGCGATCGTCACGCTTACGGTCGTCACGTTTGCGATCGTCGCCGCGGCTGTTTCGTTCGTCACGCGCAGGGCGGCTGCGGCCGTCAACACGAGATTTTCCTGGACGACCTCCCCCTTTCCCGGTACGTGGGTTATGGGTGCGTTTGTCAGAATCATCATCACTGCGGACATACATCACTTTGACCTTGCCGCTTTTATTTTTCAGTTCGTCGCTCATCAATTTTCTCCACCTGCGCTGCGCGAAGCGCGCAGATTACCCGATGTGTCATCGCTTCGCCATGATTTCGTTTAAAAGCCGGCCTCTATTGCACTCATCGAACAAAACGCATTGTCCTTAAATAACACTTAATCGATAATATGTAACATCACAGAAACATATCGGCCACGTGCCACGTTGCAACCCATAACCAGAGGTTAGTTATGAATACCGTTTGTGCCAGTTGTCAGGCTCTGAACCGCCTCCCGGACGATCGTAGCGCGGATGGCGCAAAGTGCGGACGCTGCGGTCACGATCTTTTTGACGGCGACGTCATCAACGCGACCGGGGCAACGCTGGATAAACTCTTAAAGGACGATCTGCCGGTCGTTGTCGATTTCTGGGCGCCATGGTGCGTCCCCTGCCGTAGCTTCGCGCCGATCTTTGAAGATGTCGCGGAAGAGCGTAGCGGGAAGATGCGTTTTGTGAAAGTCAACACCGAAGCGGAACGTGAGCTTAGCGCCCGGTTTCGTATCCGCAGCATCCCGACCATTATGATGTTCAAAAATGGCGAAGTGATCGACATGCTCAATGGCGCGGTGCCAAAAGCGCCATTTGATAGCTGGCTGAACGAAGCCGGCCAACAGTAATCCTTCCGGGGCACCGCTTGTGCCCCGTTTTCACCTCTGCGACAATAGCGTTTTTCTCTAGCGACTCCCATGATTGAAAACGCAGTCCTTCGCCTGCGCGCTGAACGCCTCGCGCGTGCTACCCGGCCTTTCCTTGCTCGCGGCAACCGCATCCGCCGCTGTCAGCGCTGCCTGCTGCCGCTCAAGCAGTGCCTGTGCGCAACATTAGTGCCAGCGCAGGCCACCAGCCGCTTCTGCCTGGTGATGTTTGATACAGAACCGATGAAGCCCAGCAACACCGGCCGGCTCATCGCCGATATTCTGCCTGATACCGAGGCTTTTCAATGGTCGAGAACCGAGCCGCCGCAGGCGCTGCTCGATCTGGTCGCGCATCCTGATTATCAACCGATGGTGGTTTTCCCTGCCTCCTATGCCGGGCCGGAGCGCCAGATCCTGAGCGCGCCGCCGTCCGGCAAGCCGCCGCTATTTATTATGCTCGACGGCACCTGGACCGAAGCGCGCAAAATGTTCCGCAAGAGCCCTTATCTTGACGCGCTACCGATAATCTCCGTCGATCTGTCACGCATCTCTGCCTATCATCTGCGCGAGGCGCACGCCGACGGACAATACTGTACCGCGGAAGTAGCCATCGCCCTGCTGGATCTGGCGGGCGATGCCCCGGCCGCCGCTGCGCTTGGCGAGCACTTCACCCGCTTCCGGACCCGCTATCTGGCGGGAAAAACCCAGCATAAGGGCAGTATCACAGCGGACCAGGTGGAAAACGTTTAAAATCATTCGGTCACTGGGATGAAAGGAGACCGGTATGAGCCAACGAGGCCTGGAAGCACTGCTGCGACCAAAGTCCATCGCCGTTATTGGCGCATCAATGAAGCCGCAGCGCGCTGGCTATCTCATGATGCGCAACCTGTTAGCCGGCGGTTTCAATGGCCCGGTACTGCCGGTGACCCCCGCCTGGAAGGCGGTGCTCGGGGTGCTGGCATGGCCCACGATTGAGAGCCTGCCGTTTACGCCGGATCTGGCGGTGCTCTGTACTAACGCCCGGCGTAATATCGAATTGCTCGAAGCCTTAGGGCAGAAAGGGTGTAAAACCTGCATCATTCTCTCTTCGCAGCCGGAACAGTATCCGGCGCTGCTCGAATGCGCCGCGCGCTATCAGATGCGCCTGCTCGGCCCAAACAGCCTGGGACTGCTGGCGCCGTGGCAAGGCCTGAACGCCAGCTTCTCGCCGGTCGCGATCCACCGCGGTAAACTGGCCTTTATCTCGCAGTCGGCCGCCGTCTCTAATACCATCCTTGACTGGGCGCAGCAGCGCGAGATGGGCTTTTCCTACTTCATCGCGCTGGGCGATAGCCTGGACATTGATGTCGATGACCTGCTGGACTTTCTGGCCCGCGACAGCAAGACCAGCGCCATTTTGCTTTACCTCGAGCATCTTAGCGACGCGCGTCGGTTTGTCTCCGCCGCGCGCAGCGCTTCGCGAAACAAGCCTATCCTGGTGATTAAAAGCGGCCGTAGTCCCGCGGCGCAAAAGCTGTTGCACGTCAACTCCGGGATGGATCCGGCATGGGATGCAGCCATACAGCGTGCTGGCCTGCTGCGGGTGCAGGACACCCATGAGCTGTTCTCCGCCGTGGAAACGCTCAGCCATATGCGCCCGCTACGCGGTGAAAAGCTGATGATCGTCAGCAATGGCGCGGCTCCGGCGGCGCTGGCGCTGGATGAACTCTGGCTGCGGAATGGCAAACTGGCGGTCCTCAGCGAGGAGACCCGCGACGCCCTGCGCCAGGCGTTGCCGGTTGGCGTCGAGATCGCCAACCCATTAGATCTGCGCGATGATGCCAGCAGCGAACATTATCAGCAGGCCGTGAATATTTTGCTCAACAGTCAGGACTATGACGCGCTGCTGGTGATCCACTCGCCCAGCGCGGCCGCGCCGGGCACGGAGAGTGCGCTGGCCCTGATTGACGCTCTGAAGCATCATCCGCGCGGTAAATATGTCACCGTGCTGACCAACTGGTGCGGCGAATTTTCCTCGCAGGAAGCGCGACGGTTATTCAGCGATGCCGGCCTCCCAACCTACCGTACGCCAGAGGGCACGATCACCGCTTTTATGCATATGGTGGAATACCGTCGCAACCAGAAACAACTGCGCGAGACGCCGGTGCTACCGGATTCGTTAACCGCCAATACCAGCGAAGCGCATGCTCTGCTGCAGCAAGCGATAGATGACGGCGCCACCACGCTGGATACCCATGAGGTCAGCCCGGTGCTCCGGGCCTATGGCATCCATACTCTGCCGACATGGATTGCCGCTGACAGCGCAGAAGCAGTGCATATCGCTGAGCAGATAGGCTATCCGGTCGCGCTGAAGCTGCGTTCTCCGGATATCCCGCACAAATCGGAAGTACAGGGGGTCATGCTCTATCTGCGTACCGCCGCCGAGGTGCAGCAGGCGGCAGATGCGATGATCGATCGCGTCAGACTGGCCTGGCCCCAGGCGCGCATCCATGGTCTGCTGGTGCAGAGTATGGCTAATCGCGCCGGCGCCCAGGAGCTGAGAGTGGTGGTTGAACACGATCCCGTCTTCGGCCCGTTGATTATGCTGGGCGAAGGCGGCGTGGAGTGGCGGGCCGAGGATCAGGCCGCGGTGGCGCTGCCGCCGTTGAATATGAACCTGGCGCGTTATCTGGTGATCCAGGCGATCAAAAATAAAAAGATCCGCGGTCGCAGCGCATTGCGCCCGCTGGATATCGCGGGCCTGAGCCAGCTGCTGGTTCAGGTATCGAATCTGATCGTCGACTGCCCGGAGATCCAGCGCCTGGACATTCATCCCCTGCTCGCCTCCGGCAACGAGTTTACGGCGCTGGACGTCACGCTAGGCCTGGCCCCCTTTGACGGCGACAGTGAAAGCCGCCTTGCGATTCGTCCCTATCCGCACCAGCAGGAGGAGTGGGTGGTAATGAAAAATGGCGATCGCTGCCTGTTTCGGCCGATCCTTCCGGAAGATGAGCCGCAGCTGCTCGCGTTTATCGCTCAGGTCACCAAAGAAGATCTCTATTATCGCTATTTTAGTGAGATCAACGAATTTACCCACGACGATTTAGCCAATATGACGCAGATCGACTACGATCGTGAAATGGCGTTTGTTGCCGTCAGGACCACCGCAGAGAAAAGCGAAATTCTCGGCGTGACGCGGGCGATCTCCGATCCCGACAATATTGACGCCGAGTTTGCCGTTCTGGTCCGTTCAGATTTAAAAGGGTTAGGCCTGGGGCGAAGGCTGCTGGAAAAGCTGATCGCCTATACGCAAAGCCATGGCCTGCAACGCCTTAATGGCATTACGATGCCGAATAACAGAGGCATGATCGGCCTGGCCAGAAAGCTGGGATTCACCGTTGATATTCAGCTGGAAGATGGGATTGTCAGTCTATCGCTGCCCCTGAATCAGGGATAATCGCGCCACGCTGACCGCAATTGTTGACCACATTAGCGGGTAGTAATGGTATTATTGCCCGCTTACGTCGTCTGCATGGTACAGAAGACCCTTCAATAAACAGAGAAGAAACGCACTGTGATGTTGTCAAAATTTAAGCGTAATAAACATCAACAACACCTTGCCCAACTCCCTAAGCTTTCTCAGTCAGTTGATGATGTAGAGTTCTTTTACGCCCCTGCGGATTTCAGGGAAGCGTTACTGACCCGGATTGCCCACGCCACTCAGCGTATATGCATTATTGCGCTCTACCTGGAGCAAGATGATGGCGGAAAAGGAATTTTGCAGGCTCTCTACGACGCCAAACGCCAGCGTCCGGAACTGGATGTCCGCGTTCTGGTAGACTGGCACCGTGCTCAACGTGGTCGTATCGGCGCCGCCGCCTCCAACACCAATGCCGACTGGTATTGCCGGATGGCCGATGAAAACCCAGGTGTGGATATCCCCGTTTACGGCGTGCCGATTAATACCCGGGAGGCGCTCGGCGTTCTCCATTTCAAAGGCTTTATTATCGATGACAGCGTCCTCTACAGCGGCGCCAGCCTGAACGATGTTTATCTGCATCAGCACGACAAGTACCGTTATGACCGCTATCAGTGCATCCGTAACGGCAAAATGGCGGACGTCATGTTCGACTGGGTCGACAATAATCTGGTTCAGGGGCGCGGCGTTAATCGTCTCGACAGACCGGATCGGCCAAAAAGCCCGGAAATCAAAAACGACATTCGCCAGTACCGTCAGGAGCTCCGCGACCGCAGCTACCATTTTGTCGGCACCGCTGGTGACGAAGAACTCTCCGTCACCCCGCTGGTAGGACTGGGGAAATCCAGCCTGCTGAACAAAACTATTTTTCACCTGATGCCTTGTGCCGAGCACAAGCTGACGATCTGTACCCCCTACTTCAACCTCCCTGCCGTACTGGTGAGAAATATCATCCAGCTGCTGCGGGACGGTAAAAAGGTGGAGATTATTGTCGGCGATAAAACCGCTAACGATTTCTACATTCCGGAAGATCAACCGTTTAAAATTATCGGTGCGCTTCCCTATCTGTATGAGATCAACCTGCGGCGTTTCCTCAGCCGACTGCAATATTATGTCAATACCGATCAGCTGATCGTTCGCCTGTGGAAGGATGACGATAACAGCTACCATCTGAAAGGCATGTGGGTTGACGATGAGTGGATGCTGCTCACTGGCAACAACCTTAACCCACGCGCCTGGCGGCTCGATCTGGAAAACGCCATTCTGATCCACGATCCAAAGCGGCAGCTGGGGGCCATGCGGGAAAAAGAGCTGAAGCTCATCCGCACCCACACCACGGTAGTGAAACATTATCGGGATCTGCAAAGTATCGCCGACTATCCGGTGAAAGTGCGAAAACTGATCCGCCGCCTGCGACGGATCCGCATTGACCGGTTGATCAGCCGTATTCTCTGACTATCAGCCCCGCGTCGACGGGGCTTTTTTCTGGAAGCGCTATGCGTTCGATAATAGTGATGACATCGCTGCTGTTAACGGGCTGCAGCCACATGGCAAATGATGCATGGTCCGGTCAGGACAAAGCCCAGCATTTTCTGGCCTCGGCGATGCTGTCTGCCGCCGGCAATGAGTATGCGCAACATCAGGGTTACAGCCGGGACCGCAGCGCCGCCATTGGCCTGATGTTTTCCATCAGTCTTGGCGCGTCAAAAGAGCTTTGGGACAGCCGCCCGGCAGGGAGCGGCTGGAGCTGGAAAGATTTCGCCTGGGATGTCGCCGGCGCGACCACCGGCTATGCTGTGTGGCAACTGGCGCACCAGTAAGCGTTACAGGCGCAGGCCTTTTCCCTTGCGATGCAGCATCAGGGAAACCAGGAAGGCGATGGCCGCCATCACCGTCACATACCAGTAGAACGCGTGCTCTATCCCCGCCGACTTAAGCGACAGCGCGACATACTCCGCAGAGCCGCCGAACAGCGCGTTCGCGACGGCATAGGAAAGCCCTACCCCAAGCGCGCGGACCTGAGCCGGGAACATCTCTGCTTTCAGGATGCCGCTGATAGAGGTATAGAAACTGACGATCAGCAAGGCGCAGATCACCAGTCCGAAGGCGGCATACGGTGAGCTCACCTTCTGCAGAGCACTGAGAATAGGCACGGTAAATAACGTCGCCAGCACGCCAAAGCACAGCATGGAGGTGCGACGGCCAACTTTATCCGAAAAGGCGCCGAACAGCGGCTGAACCAGCATATAAACGAATAGCGCCGCGGTCATGATCACGCTGGCGGTGCTAGCCGTCATGCCCGCCGTGTTGACCAGATACTTTTGCATATAGGTAGTAAAGGTGTAGAAGGTCAGCGATCCGGCGGCGGTAAAGCCCAACACCATCACGAAGGCCCGGCGATTGCGCCACAACCCTTTAAATGATCCAGCCTCTTTCAGCGCCCGGGTCTCCTGCTTTGAGGTTTCGTCCAGCTGGCGACGCAGCCACAGCGCGACGATAGCCAGTACCGCCCCAAGAGCAAAAGGAATACGCCATCCCCAGGCATGGAGATCTTCATCGCTGAGCACCTGCTGGAGCGCGACAACCACTAATACCGCCAGCAGTTGACCGCCAATCAGCGTAACGTACTGGAAGGAGGCATAGAAGCCTTTCTTACCTTCCACCGCGACTTCACTCATATAGGTCGCACTGGTGCCGTATTCTCCGCCAACAGACAGCCCCTGGAACAGACGCGCCAGCAGCAGCAGCGCCGGGGCCCAGGTGCCGATGACCGCATAACCCGGCAGACAGGCAATCACCAGTGAGCCAAAGCACATCATGCACACCGAGATAAGCATAGAGGCTTTACGTCCGCGGCGGTCGGCGATTCGACCAAACAGCCATCCGCCGATGGGACGCATCAGGAATCCGGCGGCAAATACGCCTGCCGTCTGCAGCAGTTGGGTGGTGGTATTGCCAGATGGAAAAAAGATATGGGCGAAATAGAGCGAGCAGAATGAATAAACGTAAAAATCAAACCACTCAACCAGATTCCCCGAGGAAGCGCCAACTATTGCCCAAATACGACGACGGGTATCGGCCTGATCCGGCGCGCCCCGTTCGGTAATGCTACTTTCTGTCATTGTTATATTGCTCCAGCAAAGACTGCAATCTGTCTTGTCGGGCGTACCACGTCACGTAGACAAATTAGTTAGTGAACTAAATGTTATATAATTGTTATATCTTTATATGTGACTGTATTCACATTTTTTTTCGTAATAGTGGTTTTCGCGATTAACGCCAGCGCAGGGGCAAAGAAAAAGTGGATTATGATGAAGGGATTACCATGACGGGGTTTTATGTTGCTTTGAATGAAGATAATGGGGCGGGTATGGCAGGGTTTTCCCCGGAGGCGGTGCTGCGCACCTTGTCCGGGCTACAGGTCGTGCAGGGCGGGT
>OGRX01000083.1_pt1 | contig 63205 bp, 54 predicted proteins | sample 1573761 | NCBI WGS metagenome assembly OGRX01 (sample SAMN03295852, study PRJEB24534) | human gut metagenome | isolation source: fecal sample 2 from infant 8 | host: Homo sapiens | place: USA: Pittsburgh, PA | collected 2014-07
AAAGTCGAAAACATCGTGCGTGAAGAGATGAACAACGCCGGTGCTATCGAGGTGTCCATGCCCGTGGTTCAGCCCGCTGACCTGTGGCAGGAGAGCGGTCGTTGGGAACAGTATGGTCCTGAACTGTTGCGCTTCGTCGATCGTGGCGAGCGTCCGTTCGTTCTCGGCCCAACGCATGAAGAAGTCATCACCGACCTGATTCGTAATGAGCTGAGCTCTTACAAACAGCTGCCGCTGAACTTCTTCCAGATCCAGACCAAGTTCCGTGACGAAGTTCGCCCGCGTTTCGGCGTCATGCGCTCTCGCGAATTCCTGATGAAAGACGCTTACTCTTTCCATACCTCTCAGGAATCCCTGCAAGAGACCTACGACGCAATGTACGCGGCGTACAGCAAAATCTTCTCCCGCATGGGTCTGGATTTCCGTGCTGTGCAGGCTGATACCGGCTCCATCGGCGGTAGCGCATCTCATGAATTCCAGGTACTGGCGCAGAGCGGTGAAGACGATGTGATCTTCTCTGACTCTTCAGATTACGCGGCGAACATCGAATTCGCAGAAGCGCTGGCACCAAAAGAACCGCGTGCTGCCGCAACGCAAGAGATGACGCTGGTTGATACGCCAAACGCGAAAACCATTGCCGAGCTGGTTGAGCAGTTCAACCTGCCGATCGAAAAAACCGTTAAGACGCTGCTGGTGAAAGCCACCGAAGGGAGCGCTTACCCGCTGGTTGCCCTGCTGGTGCGTGGCGATCACGAGCTGAACGAAGTGAAAGCTGAGAAGCTGCCGCAGGTCGCCAGCCCGCTGACGTTCGCGACGGAAGCGGAAATCCGCGCCGTGGTCAATGCTGGCCCAGGTTCTCTTGGTCCGGTGAATATGCCGGTTCCTGTTGTTATTGACCGCACGGTAGCCGCGATGAGCGACTTCTCCGCCGGTGCGAATGTCGACGGTAAACACTACTTCGGCATCAACTGGGATCGCGACGTGGCGACGCCGGAAGTAGCAGACATCCGTAACGTGGTCGCAGGCGATCCAAGCCCGGACGGTCAGGGTACCCTGATGATCAAGCGTGGCATTGAAGTCGGTCACATCTTCCAGCTGGGCGATAAATACTCGCGCGCGCTGAACGCCGCTGTTCAGGGTGAAGATGGCCGTAACCAGATCCTGACCATGGGTTGCTACGGTATCGGGGTGACGCGCGTGGTAGCTGCCGCCATTGAGCAGAACTATGACGAGCGCGGCATCGTCTGGCCAGACAACATCGCACCGTTCCAGGTTGCTATTCTGCCAATGAACATGCACAAGTCTTACCGCGTGCAGGAACTGGCCGAGAAGCTGTATGCCGAGCTGCGTGCGCAGGGTATCGAAGTGCTGATGGATGACCGTAAAGAGCGTCCGGGCGTGATGTTTGCCGATATGGAACTGATCGGTATCCCACACACCGTCGTGATCGGCGACCGTAACCTCGACAGCGACGAGATTGAATACAAATACCGTCGCAGCGGCGAAAAACAGATGATCAAGACAGGCGAGATTCTTGATTACCTGGTGAAAGCCATCAAAGGCTAAACAAAAAACCCCGCTCAGGCGGGGTTTTTTAATGGCTCAGCGTCAGCTTATTTACTGTTACAGTCTTTACCCGCAACAAACTTCGCGTCTTTATCTGCCACCAGCGTTTTCACCATCTCTCCACTATCCGGGTTTGGCTCCAGCGTAAAGTGACCGTCCACCGTCAGCAATACCGGCTTGCTGTCATTGCCGCGCGCCACCGCGTAATCACGTTCAAGCTGCGCATTGTTTGCCACGCTGACCTTCTTACCGGTTGCGCAGTCGGTAAAGATCGCCGCATCCGCCATATAGAAGTACATCCCCCGCATCGCCATCGGCGTCGCGGGCAGAGCCGCTTTTACCGGCGCCAGCGTGTAGTTAAACTGGGATTCAATTGGATTGCCTTCACGATCCAGCATCTCCATCCCCTCGCCTTTGGCGCGGAAATAAGTTTTCTCGCCAGCGGTATCCGTCAGAACCAGCTTCTCCGCCGTTCGCGCCCATGTTCCATAAGTTGCAAAAGAAGAAGGCTCTTTTGCGCCCTGATAGCGCTGGTTCATCACCCAGGTGCCGTCTTTTTGCAGGAACAGGGACGTTTCAATGCCTTCACAGTCCGCGCAAGGCAATACGCCGCGCCAGCTCTGCTGCATCGGTTTTAATTCTTCCGTCTGCGTGGGTTGTAAAACCTGCGTTTCGGAGCGGTTGTTACACCCGAAAAGCGCAAACAGCGTACTCACTGCCAGCGCTGACCATAATGCTTTTTTCACAATGAATTCCTTATGAAAAGTGTGTTCCCTTTCGTCACTCTGTGGGGCGACGAACTTTACCGCGTAGTGCTTTCACTGTGGATTTTTGGGCCTTCGAGGCCAGCCGACGCTCTTTCGATGCGCGGGTTGGCCGCGTTGCCCGGCGGCTTTTTTGTACTGCCGTTAATTCTTTGATGACCGCCACCAGCCTGGCTATCGCCGCTTCCCGGTTGAGCTCCTGGCTGCGGTATTCCTGGGCTTTGATCACCATCACGCCATCGCTGGTGATCAGGTGATGGCTGGCAGCAAGCAGACTTTCTTTATAATACTCTGGCAGGCTTGAGGCCCGAATGTCAAAACGCAAATGGATTGCCGTTGAGGCCTTGTTGACGTGCTGCCCACCTGCCCCCTGAGCACGGATGGCGGTGATCTCCAGCTCGTTGTCCGGAATGCTGACGTTTCGGGACAGGACGATCATGAGGCCGGTTGCCACGCCGTCAAATGAATTTCCAGATTATTCTGAGAATCAGAGAGCCAGATGGCACCGTCCTGAATCGTCGCCTGCAACACCATGGTCCGGCTGGCAAAGTCGCTCAGCTGCGCCAGCTGCTCATCATCCAGATACCAGACCGTGAGATTTTTAAACTGTCCGCACTTGCTTTTGTTTTGCTGCCACCAAATCTCCGCAGCGCGCTGATTATACGCGAATAAGGCCACTTCAGCGGACTGAGTGCAGGCCTTCTTAATTCTGCGTTCGTCCGGCAGTCCAAGTTCGATCCACAAATCGATACCCAGATGATCGTTGCGCAGCCAGGCTTCTGGCTCGTCTTCTGCGCTTAACCCACGGGTAAACTGCAGACGCTCGTCAGCGTACTTAATCCACGCCAGCAGGCGCAGCATCATGCGCTCCTGGGTTTCGGAGGGGTGGCGAGCCAGCGTCAGCGAGGCGTCCAGGAACTGGTTGCGATCGAGATCGGCCACATTGACCACTGCTTTATAAATTGTCGCTTTCAGCGCCATGAGAGAACTCCATTCGAATCAGGCGCTCATTGTAGCGAAAACCGCGGCAAAAGGCTGTTGTAGGGTGATAAATACACCGCTATCAAGGCGCTGATATTGCTTAAATGAGTATGGTATAGTCACCTTGCTAAACCGAGTTTATCTTCGTAGGCTTAATGATATCTCACAGTAAGTCAGTGCGCTGGCGGGAGGGGATGTGAATAATTATTGTGAGTTAATTCGCAAACGGTATGCGGAAATCGCCAGCGGAGATCTGGGGTATGTCCCGGACGCGTTGGGCTGTGTATTGAAAGTGCTTAATGAAGTGGCCTCTGATGAGAGCCTTTCAGAGTCGGTCAGGGAAAAAGCAGCGTATGCTGCGGCGAATTTACTGGTGAGCGATTATGTCGATGAATGATACTTATCAACCCATCAATTGTGATGACTATGACAACCTCGAACTCGCCTGCCAGCATCATTTATTACTGACGCTGGAGCTAAAAGATGGCGAAGTGTTGAAGGCGAAAGCCAACGATCTGGTTTCACGTAAGAACGTGGAATACCTGATAGTGGAAGATGCCGGTGCGACGCGTGAGCTGCGTCTGGATAAAATAGCCAGCTTCAGCCACCCGCAAATCGGCACCGTCGTGGTGAGCGAATCCTGATGACACTAACGGGCAGCCAGGCTGCCCGTTACGCTGTCCACTCCAGACTCACACCCGTTTCTGCCCACCCCTCTTCTGTAATGAACACCCCTGCAGCCGCAATCAGCGTTTCACCGTAGAAAAGTAATGGGGTGGTATCTCGTAACCAGGGCGGCACATTGCACTCCTGCCAGATTTTTTTCAGCTTTCTTCCCCCATTGCGCCCAACAATATGCAGCATACCGCTGGCCTTAAAGCGCACGGTGACCGGTTCATCGGCTTTCGGTAAACGTACATGGCCGGGCGTCACCAGAGACAGGCTTCCGATATCACAGGGCAACACCAGCGGCTCATCATGCGACGGCCAGTCGAGCACCACGTCCGTAAGCGAGGGGTTCGATTTAACCCACCAGAGCTCTCCTTTAAAGCGCCTGACGTCAAAACCGTTCAGGTGCACACACGGCGTCGCATCCTCCCGCGCCAGGGCGACTTCGTCCCAGATACGTCCCAGCATGGCACGCGATGGCATTGTTGCATGGTGAGAGGCCAGCCAACGGCGCAGCAGTGCGGCCCGACGAACCGGACTCATCGCCTCCAGCGGCGCAATCGCCAGCGCCCCGTTTACGGAAATCACTTCAGCCAGCTGTTCACTCAGCAGCTCATCCAGCAGGCTCTCCTGTTCGGCACACAGCATGGCGCTTCTTGCTGTTGCGTCAGCAAAATGCGGCCAGCGTTCGGTCAGTAGCGGTACAACGCGCAGACGCAGGAAGTTACGGTCGTAGCTATCGTCCTGGTTACTTTCATCTTCGATCCAGCTCAGCTGGTATTCCCGCGCCCAGGCTTCCAGCGATGCGCGTGTCTCACCAAGCAACGGACGCAATAATTGCGTCCCGGCAAAATCAGAGCGTTCAGGCATGGCGGAGAGCCCCGCCGGGCCACTTCCCCGTTTTAGCGCCAGCAAAAAGGTTTCGCATTGATCGTCCAGGTGCTGTGCTGTGACCAGCGCTTCGCCTGGCTGTAATGCCGCGGCAAACGCAGCATAGCGCGCCTTACGCGCCTGGGCTTCAATCCCCAGCCCCTCGTCCCTGAGAATCACCCGTTCAATCACCAGCGGGATCCCCCAGGCCGAGCACACCGCTTCGCAGTGCGCCACCCACTCCTCTGCGTGAGGACTTAATCCGTGATGAATATGTATCGCCCGCAGCTGGACGTCAGGCTCCTGGTCGCGCCAGCGTTTAAGACGATGGAGCAGAACGGTGGAATCCAGACCACCGCTAAACCCCACCAGCAGCTGGCGGTACGGTGAAACGGCGTGTGCGATAGCGGGTAAGGTCATAGGGAATTACACATAAAAAATGCCCGAACTGAGCGGGCATTATCACACAGGACGAAGATTACTGCTGATAAAGCTCCAGCGGCAGGCCGTCCGGGTCGTTGAAAAAGGTAAAGCGCTTGTCGGTAAACGGATCGACGCGGATTGCTTCACACGTCACGCCGTGCGCTTCCAGATGTTTTACTGCGCTATCCAGGTCATCGACGCTGAAGGCAAGATGGCGCAGGCCACAGGCTTCCGGACGGGACGGACGCGCAGGCGGAAAAGGAAAAGAGAACAGTTCAATCACATACTGCCCGTTTAACGCCAGGTCGCCCTTCCAGGAGTCGCGCTCCTCACGGTAGGCCTCGCTCAACAGCGTAAAGCCGAGAATGTCGCAGTAGAAGGCCTTACTCTTCGCGTAATCGGTCGCAATGATCGCAATATGATGAACCTGTTTTAAACCCAGCATAGCTTCTCCTTTTTATGATGCCTGAACGTTACAACCGAAAACCCGCACCTGGCAAGCGGTCACTCTTATTTTAGGACTCGCACCCAGTACACGCCGTTTTCGTCGCGCTTCGCACCGTGGATATCCGTCTCAAAACCGGGATAGTGACGCCCTACCGAACAGAGCATCAGCAGGAAATCGAGCACGGCCCGACTCTCTTCGGTAATCATCTCTCCCGGCATCAGGAGCGGTACGCCCGGCGGATACGGCAGGATCATGTTTGCCGATACGCGCCCAACCAGATTTTCCAGCTCGACGGTTTCGACCTCTCCCCTCACCTGGCGCTGCCACGCCTGGTGCGGGGTAAACTTCATCTCCGGCAACACATCGAACGCCTGTAGCATCAGACGCGGCAGATCGTGCTGACGGATCAGCCTGTGGATCCCCTGGGCCAGATCCTGAATACGCATATTGCGGTAGAAGTCAGGATCTTCCGCGTAGAGATCCGGCAGCATGTTCTTCACCCGCAGGTTGAGATCGTAGGCGCGCTTAAATTCCATCAGACCGCGCAGCAGCCCCATCGCCCGGGTTTTATCGATCCCGATACTGAACAGGAACAGCAAATTATAGGGGCCTGTTTTCTCCACCACCACGCCGCGTTCATCAAGGAACTTCGCCACCAGCGCCGCCGGGATCCCTTCCTCGCTCATCTTGCCCTGCTCATCCATACCCGGCGTTAGGATCGTCACCTTAACCGGGTCGAGGAACATATGGTCACTATCGGCATCCCGGAAGCCATGCCAGTCTTCGCCGGGCGAAACCGGCCAGCATTCTGCTTCATCAATCTCTTCCGGCTGCCAGATATCAAAGAACCAGCCGTCGGCTTCCTCTTTCAGCCGCTGAACCTCTTTACGGAAATGCAGCGCGCGCTCCACAGAGCGATTGATAAGACGTTTACCGGGATTGCCGCGCAGCATCGCCGCAGCCGTTTCGATAGACGCCACCAGCGGATAGCTTGGTGAGGTGGTGGTATGCATCATAAAGGCTTCGTTGAAGGTCTCTTCGTCATATTCGCCTTTGATGTGAATCAGCGAAGCCTGGGAAAACGCGGCCAGCATTTTGTGCGTCGACTGCGTTTCGAAGAACACTTTACCCGGTACGCGTTCACCGCTCATGCCGCTCTTACCCGCGTAAATCGGGTGGAAATTGGTGTACGGTACCCACGCGGAATCGAAGTGGATCGACGGCACGTCCAAAGTCTTTTTGATCCAGTCCGTGTTGTACAGCAGACCGTCATAGGTCGAGTTGGTGATCACCGCATGGACAGGCCAGCCTGCGCCGGGCACTGCCGCGACCTTGCGTTCAATCGCGTCATGGGCGAACTCCCGGCGTGGAATGCCTCCCAGAATGCCGAGCGCGTTACGCGTGGGCGACAGCCAGAGCGGTACAACGTCGCTCATCATCAGCAAGTGCGCCAGCGATTTATGGCAGTTACGGTCAATCAGCAGGGTGCTCCCCGCAGGCGCGGCATACATTCCGACGATTTTGTTCGAGGTCGAGGTGCCGTTGGTCACCATATAGCTCTGCTCGGCCCCAAAGGTGCGGGCGATATACTCTTCGGCTTCCAGATGCGGTCCGGTATGATCCAGCAGAGAGCCTAGTTCGGTGACTGAAATGGACACGTCCGCTTTCAGCGTGTTGCCACCAAAGAAATCATAGAACAGGCAGCCCACCGGGCTTTTTTGGTAGGCCGTTCCCGCCATATGCCCAGGCGTACAGAAGGTATATTTCCCCTCTTTCACGTAGGTGAAGAGCGCCCGGGTAAAGGGCGGCGTAATGTTATCGAGATATTCATTCGTGTATTGCTGAATGCGGGTCGCAATGTCTTCCGCCACGCCGAGGGAATATTCAAAGAACCACAGCGCCATACGCATATCATTGGCGCTGACGTCCATGGTTGAGTGGGTATTAATAAACGCGTACAGCGGGAGATATTCGTTCAGCTTGTTGATATCGCTGCACAGTTCGAGGTCATATTCATCCCAGTCGAAGATCACGCCGCAGATACGCGGGTTATGCTCGATGAACTTCAGCAGATCGGCGCTGTTGTGCGGCCAGATTAGCTGATACCCCCGCGACTGCAGGGCTTGCTCCAGCTCCTTAATCGGCTCATCTTTATAAAAGACGCCGTGTGGCCCCATAACGGCAATGATATTCATGGGCTTCCTCCTTAAAAAACATTAGCTAAGCATAGTCCGGCTAAACCGCAGGTATAAAAAAAGCCGCAACATTGTGCGGCTTTTCAGATAATTGTGAGGCTTACGCGTAGCCGTAGGTCATCAGACGCTGGTAACGACGGTTGAGCAGATCTTCTTTGCTCAGCACGTCCAGGTCTGCCAGATCGGCCAGCAGCTGCGCTTTCAGAGACGCTGCCATCACTTCCGGCTTACGATGAGCCCCACCCAGCGGTTCCGGGATGATGGAATCGATCAGCTTAAGCTCTTTCAGACGCGGCGCAATGATGCCCATCGCTTCGGCAGCCAGAGGCGCTTTGTCAGCACTTTTCCACAGAATGGACGCACAGCCTTCCGGGGAGATAACGGAATAGGTGCTGTACTGCAGCATATTCACTTTATCGCCCACGCCAATCGCCAGCGCGCCACCGGAACCCCCTTCACCGATAACGGTACAAATGACCGGCACCTTCAGACGAGACATCTCGCGCAGGTTGCGCGCGATAGCTTCAGACTGACCGCGCTCTTCCGCGCCCACGCCTGGGTAGGCACCCGGGGTGTCGATGAAGGTGATGATTGGCATGTTGAAACGCTCAGCCATCTCCATCAGACGCAGGGCTTTACGGTAGCCTTCTGGTGCTGGCATACCAAAGTTACGACGGATTTTCTCTTTGGTTTCACGGCCTTTCTGATGACCAATGATCATCACCGGGCGTCCGTCCAGACGCGCGATACCGCCAACGATAGCTTTATCGTCAGCGTATGCGCGATCGCCTGCCAGTTCGTCAAATTCGTCAAACGCCAGGCGGACATAATCCAGGGTGTACGGACGCTGTGGATGGCGTGCCAGCTGGGCCACCTGCCATGCGCCGAGATCGGCAAAGATTTTGCGCGTCAGCTCTACGCTTTTCTCGCGCAGACGATGCACTTCTTCGTCGATGTTAATATCCAGTTTTTCATCCTGACGGCTCACGGCTGTCAGAGAATCGATTTTCGCTTCCAGCTCTGCAATCGGCTGTTCGAAATCAAGGAAATTCAGACTCATAGTATTCCTGTATTAGTCAAACTCCAGTTCCACCTGCTCCGAACCAATGAGGCCACGGAGATCGTTCAGTAAACGATCGCTCGGAGAGACACGCCACGTTGCACCAAAGCGCAACCGCGCACGTGCATCCGCCCTCTGATAGTAGAGATGTACTGGAATTGTCCCCGAGCGGTGGGGTTCCAGAGACTGACGGAGTCGGTTTAAAAGCTGGTCATCAATTTGCCTGTCCGTCAGCGAGATAGCAAGCCCGCGAGCATATTTTTCCCGGGCTTCGTCAATGTCCATCACTTCGCGGGCGGTCATTTTAAGCCCCCCACTGAAGTCATCAAAGCTGACCTGTCCGCTGACGATAAGTATGCGGTCTTTTTCCAGCAATTGCTGGTATTTATCCAGCGCGTCGGTGAACAACATCACCTCCAGACGCCCGGAACGGTCATCCAGGGTACAGATGCCGATACGATTGCCGCGCTTGGTGACCATTACCCTTGCAGCAATCACGAGCCCCGCAGCCGTGGTGATTTTACCACGTTCTGTCGGATGCATGTCTTTTAGCCTGTGGCCGCCGACATAGCGCTCAATTTCTTTAATGTACTGGTTGATCGGGTGACCCGTCAGGTACAAACCTAACGTTTCACGCTCGCCGTCCAGCACCACCTGTTCTGGCCACGGCTGGCAGTTGGAATACGACTGTTCAATCTGCTCCGGCTCTTCCGCCAGCACTCCGAACATATCCGCCTGGCCAATGGCTTCCGCTTTCGCGTGCTGATCCGCCGCTTTCAGGGCGTCGCCCAGCGAGTTCATCAGCGCGGCGCGGTGCGGCCCCAGCCTGTCGAACGCGCCGGACATGATCAGTTTTTCCAGCACGCGGCGATTCAGCTTTTTGGTATCGGTACGGGCGCAAAGATCGAACAGCTCGCGGAAATACCCGCCGTTGTTGCGCGCTTCGATGATCGCCTCGATCGGCCCCTCGCCCACGCCCTTGATCGCGCCGATCCCGTAAACGATCTCCCCGTCGTCATTGACGTGGAAATGGTAAAGACCTGAGTTAATATCCGGCGGCAGGATCTTCAGCCCCATGCGCCAGCACTCATCCACCAGGCCCACCACCTTCTCGGTGTTGTCCATATCGGCGGTCATTACCGCAGCCATAAACTCCGCAGGATAGTGTGCCTTCAGCCACAGCGTTTGATACGACACCAAAGCATAGGCGGCTGAGTGAGATTTGTTAAATCCGTACCCGGCGAATTTTTCCACCAGGTCGAAGATTTTCATCGCCAGCTCGCCGTCGACGCCGTTTTTCTTCGCCCCGTCTTCAAAGATCGAACGCTGCTTGGCCATCTCTTCCGGCTTTTTCTTACCCATCGCACGACGCAGCATGTCCGCGCCGCCGAGCGTATAGCCGGAAAGCACCTGGGCGATCTGCATCACCTGTTCCTGATACAGGATGATGCCATAGGTTGGCTCCAGTACCGGCTTCAGGCTTTCGTGCTGCCACTGAACGTCCGGGTAGGAAATCTCTTCTCTCCCGTGCTTACGGTCGATAAAGTTATCTACCATCCCTGACTGCAGCGGGCCCGGACGGAACAGGGCCACCAGCGCGATCATATCTTCGAAGCAGTCGGGCTGCAGACGCTTAATCAGATCTTTCATGCCGCGGGATTCAAGCTGGAAGACAGCAGTGGTCTCCGAGCGCTGCAGCATGTCGAAACTTTTCTTGTCGTCCAGCGGGATGGCCGCGATATCCAGCGGCGGCTCGCCGTTCTTCTCGCGGCGGGCGTTGATCATCTCCAGCGCCCAGTTGATGATGGTCAGCGTACGCAGGCCAAGGAAGTCGAACTTCACCAGCCCGGCGTATTCTACGTCGTTCTTGTCGAACTGGGTGACCGGATGCTGGCCCGCTTCATCGCAATACAGCGGCGCGAAGTCGGTGATTTTGGTCGGGGCGATAACCACGCCCCCCGCATGCTTACCGGCGTTACGCGTGACGCCTTCCAGCTTGCGCGCCATGTCGATCAGCGCTTTGACCTCTTCGTCCGCTTCATAGATTTCCGGCAGCTGCGGTTCAGCCTCAAAGGCTTTTGCCAGCGTCATGCCCGGATCGGGCGGCACCAGTTTAGAGATGCGATCGACAAACCCGTAAGGGTGGCCCAGCACGCGGCCCACGTCGCGGATAACCGCTTTCGCCGCCATCGTACCGAAGGTAATGATCTGCGATACCGCATCACGGCCGTACATATCGGCCACGTGCTCGATCACCTGGTCACGTTTCTCCATGCAGAAGTCGACGTCGAAGTCGGGCATCGAGACACGTTCCGGGTTGAGGAAACGTTCGAACAGCAGGTCGAATTCCAGCGGATCGAGGTCGGTAATTTTCAGCGCATACGCCACCAGCGAACCTGCGCCGGAGCCACGCCCCGGTCCAACCGGCACGCCGTTATCCTTCGACCACTGGATGAACTCCATAACGATCAGGAAGTAGCCCGGGAAGCCCATCTGGTTGATCACCTGGAGTTCAATGTCCAGGCGTTCGTCATACTCCGGACGACGCTTTTTACGCTCTTCTTCATCCGGGAACAGGAATTCCAGACGCTCTTCCAGACCTTCTTTCGATTTCATGACCAGGAAATCTTCCGTGGTCATGTCACCCGTCGGGAACTGCGGCAGGAAGTATTCGCCAAGTCGGACGGTGACGTTGCAGCGCTTGGCGATCTCTACGCTGTTTTCCAGCGCTTCGGGGATATCGGAGAAGAGCTCACACATCTCCTCCTCGCTGCGCATGTACTGTTGTGCGGAGTAATTGCGCGGCCGCTTCGGATCGTCGAGGGTAAAGCCATCGTGGATCGCCACGCGAATTTCATGAGCGTCAAAATCGCCCGCCTCAAGGAACCGCACGTCGTTGGTGGCCACTACGGGCAACCCGCGCTCCTCTGCGAGCGCCACGGCGGCATGAAGATAGCTCTCTTCATCCTGACGACCGGTACGGATCAACTCCAGGTAATAACGATTCGGGAAATATTCTTCATAGAACGAGACGCATTGCTCCACCAGCGCGCTGTTACCGCGCAGCAGGGATTTGCCGACGTCCCCCATCCGGCCGCCTGAGATCAGGAGCAGCCCTTCGTTCAGTTCAGCCAGCCAGTCGCGGTCGATCCACGGTCCCAGCGCGCCGTAACCGCGCTGATAGGCTTTGGAGATCAGAAGTGTGAGGTTTTGGTAACCCGTGTTGTTCATCGCCAGCACGGAGATTTGCGTCAGTTCATCCCCGATGAGATCGCTCTGCACATGAAAATCTGCCCCGACAATAGGCTTCATCCCCGCGCCGTGCGCCGTTCCGTAGAACTTCACCAGGCCACACAGGTTGGTAAAATCGGTGATCGCCAGCGCAGGCATGCCAAGCGAGGCCGCCTTTTTTACCAGCGGCCCGGTCTTCGCCAGCCCATCGATCATGGAGTAGTCGCTATGCACCCGCAGGTGTACGAAACGTGGTTCAGCCATCTTCAGATTCCGCGTTACTTAATTGCTTGCGTAATGATTCAGGACACCCGTCCCAGGGCGCGTTTTACCGGGCCAAAACTGCGCCGATGGTGTTCGGTTGCGCCATGTTCAGCCAGCCTCTCCAGGTGGAAAGGTGTGGGATATCCCTTATGCTGGGCGAAACCATACTGAGGGTAAGTGAGGTCCAGCGCGGCCATTTCGGCGTCGCGTGTCACTTTGGCAATAATAGAAGCTGCGCTAATTTCTGCGACCCGGCTATCGCCTTTGACCACTGCCATTGAAGGCATGGGCAATGCCGGACAGCGGTTGCCGTCAATCAGGACATATTCAGGGGAAATTTTCAGCCCCGCCACCGCACGCTGCATCGCCAGCATCGTGGCATGCAAAATATTCAGCTCGTCTATCTCATGCGGTTCAGCACGCCCGAGGCTCCAGGCCAGCGCTTTCTCCTGAATCTCACTAAACAGCGCCAGCCGGCGCTTTTCAGACAATTTTTTTGAGTCATTCAGCCCGACGATCGGCCGAGCCGGATCGAGGATCACCGCAGCGGTCACCACGGCTCCCACTAACGGACCACGACCCACTTCGTCCACACCCGCCACAAGGTGGGTGTGAGGATAAACAAATTCCATCATTTTGCTAACTCCAGCACCGCATCGGCCGCTTGCTCATCAGCATTACAGCGGATCAGTTGATGCAGTTCGCGGAAGGTATCGTGCATCTGGTGGCTGGTTTTACCGTTGGCGAGCAGCGGCAGCAGGGCCTCCGCCAGCGCCTGTGGCTGGCATTCATCCTGCAGGAGCTCTTTCACCAGCTCGCGACCCGCAAGCAGGTTTGGCAGGGAGACGTAATCTGTTTTCACCAGACGTTTTGCCAGCCAGAAGGTAAACGGCTTCATGCGGTAACCGACCACCATCGGGCATTTCGCCAGCATACACTCCAGCGCCGCCGTGCCGGAGGCCAGCAGTGCGGCATCGCTCGCATACATCGCTTCCCGCCCCTGCCCGTCCAGAAGACGGACGTGAAGATCCGGGGCGACGTCAGCTTTGATGCGCTCAAACTGCTCGCGGCGTTTGGCATTCACCAGCGGCACGACCACTTCAAGATCGGGATAGGTCTGGCGAAGAATTTGCGCAGTCTTAAGAAAATCGGCGCTCAGCATCTCAACTTCTGCGCCACGGCTGCCTGGCAGTAAGGCCAGACAGTGCACATCATGCGGGATGCCCAGCGCGTCGCGCGCCGCGTTTTTATCCGGATCCAGTGGCATCGCATCCGCCATGGTATGACCGATAAAACGGCACGGAACATTAAATCTGTCGTAAAACGCTTTTTCGAAAGGCAGGAAAGCCAGCACCAGGTGGGTGGACCGTCCGATTTTGAAAACGCGTTTCTGTCGCCACGCCCAGACGGACGGACTGACGTAGTGAATCGTTTTAATGCCCTGCTTTTTCAGGTTCCCTTCGAGGGTAATGTTGAAATCAGGTGCATCGATACCGACAAACACATCGGGTTTGAGTTCGGTAAAGCGGCGGGTGAGATCGGCACGGATGTGCAGCAAACGGCGTAACCGTCCCAGCACCTCAACGATCCCCATCACGGCCAACTCTTCCATTTCATACCAGGCCTCACAGCCTTCGGCCTGCATCAGCGGGCCAGCAACACCGACGAAGCGAGCATTGGGTACGCGAGCCTTAAGCGCACGGATGAGACCGGCACCAAGAATATCGCCGGAGGTTTCTCCGGCGACCAGGGCTATCGTAAGCGGACGACTGTCGACCATTAACGAATCAGACCCCTTGTTGAACGGTCAAAGAACTCCATGAACGCGTCCACTTCCGGGTGCTTTTTCGCCAGTTCGGCAATTTCCGGCTTCGCCTCTTCCAGCGTTTTACCGCTACGGTACAGCAGTTTGTACGCGTTGCGGATGGCAGTAATCGCTTCGCGACTAAAACCACGACGCTTGAGGCCTTCGATGTTCACGCCAAACGGCGTGGCATGGTTGCCCTGCGCAATCACATACGGTGGGACGTCCTGCGCCACACCGGAGCATCCGCCGACCATCACGTGCGCACCAATGATGCAGAACTGATGGACTGCGGTCATGCCGCCAATAATTGCGAAGTCATCAACTGATACGTGTCCTGCCAGCGTGGCATTGTTGGCAAGGATACAGCGGTCACCCACGGTACAGTCGTGCGCGATATGCGCATTCACCATAAACAGGTTATCGCTGCCCACCTTCGTCAACCCACCACCCTGTACTGTTCCACGATGAATGGTGACGCTTTCGCGAATACGGTTACGATCGCCGATTTCCACACGGGTCGACTCACCAGCATATTTCAGATCCTGGTTAACTTCGCCGATGGAGGCGAACTGATAGATCTCGTTATTGCAGCCAATGGTCGTGTGACCATTCACCACAACGTGAGATTTCAGTACTGTACCCTCACCAATTTCGACATGGGGTCCAACAATACAAAACGGGCCAATGTGGGCGTTAGCACCAACGATGGCACCCGTTTCCACAATGGCGGTAGGATGAATAAAGGCGGATTTATCAATCACGTATCAGGACTCCCGGCTACGAGCACACATCATCGTCGCTTCGCAAACAACTTTACCGTCAACCAGCGCTACGCCTTTGAAGCGAGTCAGGCCACGACGCGTTTTTTCAAAAGTGACTTCCATGATCATCTGATCACCAGGCACGACAGGGCGCTTAAAGCGCGCTTCGTCAATACCCGCGAAGTAATACAGCTCACCGGGTTCCAGTTTACCGACGCTTTTAAACGCCAGAATACCGGTAGCCTGAGCCATCGCTTCCAGAATCAACACACCCGGGAAGATAGGTTTACCAGGGAAGTGCCCCTGGAAGAACGGCTCATTCACGGAAACATTTTTCACTGCGCGCAGAAAACGACCTTCTTCAAAATCCAGCACACGGTCTACCAGCAGAAACGGGTAGCGGTGCGGCAGAAGTTCTAAAATCTCTTCAATATGCAGAGTATGAGTGTCAGTAGTCAAAATACTCTTCCTGTCAAAATGTACTGATAACAATAATAACACGGCCTGCCGGTTTATTAGAAAGCCGACAGGCCGGGAAAAATAGCGTTAAACGGATGACGCTTAGTCTTGTTGATCGATCTTGCGCTCAAGAGACTTGAGGCGCTTGCTCATATCATCAATGTTCATCACCAGAGCTGCTGTTTTACGCCATACCTTGTTGGGCTGGAGCGGAATGCCGGAGGAATAGACGCCAGGTTCAGTGATAGGACGCATAACCATGCCCATTCCCGTCACGGTCACCTTGTCGCAGATTTCCATATGGCCATTAATCACGCTCGCACCGCCAATCATGCAATAACGGCCAATTTTCAGGCTGCCCGCCATGATGACGCCACCCGCAACCGCGGTATTGTCGCCAATCACAACGTTATGCGCAATCTGGCACTGGTTATCGATGATAACACCATTGCCAATGATCGTGTCGTCAAGCGCGCCACGGTCAATGGTGGTACAGGCGCCGATCTCCACGCGATCGCCAATAATAACGCGACCAAGCTGCGGGATCTTAACCCAGTTACCGCGATCGTTAGCGTAACCAAAGCCATCAGAACCAATCACGGTGCTGGACTGGACGAGGCAGTTTTCGCCAATTTCAACGTCATGGTATACGGACACATTGGCCCATAAACGGGTCCCGGCGCCGATTTTCGTATTTTTCCCAACGAAGCAGCCCGGGCCAATGACGACGTTATCGCCCAGCTCAACGCCGGATTCGATAACCGCATTCGCACCAACGGCGACGTTGTTACCCAGCCTGGCCGTCTCATCAATCGCTGCGCTGGCAGCAATGTTCTGGGCCGGTTGCGGCGTGGTATCAAGAATTTGAGCCATGCGTGCATACGTCAGGTAGGGGTTTTTCACTACCAGCGCGCTTACAGTGGCAAATGGAAGATCGTCCTGCGTCAGAACAACAGCTGACGCCTGGCATTGAGCCAGTTGCTCACGGTACTTAGGGCTTACCATGAAGGTAATCGTGCCAGCTTTAGCAGATTGCATGGACGCAACAGCGGTGATGACGATATCGCCATCACCGTGTAATTCTGCATCCAACTGCTGAGCTAAATCAGCCAGTCGAATTGAAGGCATTACTTATTTAACCTGTTTCAGAACGTCAGCAGTGATGTCTTTAACATCTTTGCTGTTGAAAGCGACGGCGTTCGCATCAACAACCAGATCGATGCTCTGATCGGCAGCCACTGCTTTAACAGCGGTCTGAATGCGAGTCACCAGCTTGCCGCGTTCTTCGTTAGAACGACGCTGACGATCCTGCTCGAAAGCCTGCGCTTTCTGGGAGAACGCCTGGCGCTGAGCCATTACGTCTTTTTCCAGCTTGCTGCGGTCGCTTGCCTTCATGGTAGAACCATCACGCTGCAGACGCTGCATTTTGGACTGAAGATCGTTTTCCATACCCTGCAGTTCGCTTGCACGGCCTTTGAATTCGTTTTCCAGAGTCGCAGAAACACCTGTTTTCTGTGCAACCTGCTGGAACAAATTACCCATGTTGACGATTGCAATTTTGTCTGCTGCCTGAGCAGAAGTTGCCATCGCTAAACCGAGACCTGCAGCTAATAACCACTTTTTCACAATTAACTCCTTACCATCCCATTGGCACCAGAAGGTACCGTTCTTTGCGTGGCAAGGCGACCGTATTACCGATCGCCAGTTGTCAGCGCTACACTGCCAACGCATTCCTTTGCAGCGGATTATTACCAGGTTTTACCAATGTTAAACTGGAATTGCTCCGCTTTGTCTCCATCATATTTCTTAAACGGCTGGGCGTAAGAGAAGACCAACGGCCCCAGCGGTGACATCCATTGTAATGCGATACCGGCAGACATGCGAATATTGCTCGGATCGCTGTAGTCAGGAACGCCAGCTGCACGCATCTGGGCAGTGTTCTCCCAGTTGGTATCCCACACCGTACCCGCATCCCAGAAGAAGGATGTACGGACGGAGTTCGCATATTTATCACTAATAAACGGCGTTGGCGTGATGAACTCCAGGCTCGCCACGGCCATAGCGTTACCGCCGACTGCGTCATCAGAACTACAGACTTCTGATGAGGAAGACTTATCGCAGTTATCTTTGTCGTTCCCGCCGTAGTAAACCGCTTTCGGACCAATGTTGTTGGACTGGAAGCCACGAACGGTACTGGAACCACCGGCATAGAAGTTTTCATAGAACGGCATCTCTTTGCCGCCTAAACCATCACCATAGCCCCAACGGGTACGACCCAGAACCACCCACTTGTGATCGTCATCGATCGGGAAGTAGGACGCAGTATCCAGCGTCACCTTATAGAACTCGTTATCGGAACCCGGGACGGTGACTTTACCGTTCAGGTTGACGCGAGAACCTTCCGTTGGGAAGTAGCCACGGTCGAGACGGTTATAGGTCCAGCCGTAGTTGAAGGTGAAGTCATCTGCAGCGAAACCGTTGTTATCGCTGTTTTTGCTCGCCGACTGGCCAATAGAGTCCAGGTAACGCCACATGGCCACCTGCGGTTGCATATTGGACAGGTCGTTATGCACGTAACCTAAGCCCGCTCGCAGGGTGTTGTATTCGTTAATCGGGAAGCCAAGCGTTCCGTCCACACCGTAACTCTTGTTGGTGTAGGAGGACAGATCCGCATCGTCGGCTTTAAAGTCGTTATAGAAGATACGACCACCCAGGCTCACACCGTCAACGGTGAAGTATGGGTTCGTTACAGAGAACTCAGAGTAGGTCTGGTAGTCGTTTTTGGTACCGTTAATTCCGACAGAGTAACCCGTACCCAGCCAGTTATCCTGCTGCACGCCAACCTGGAAGCTGACGCCGCTTTCAGTACCGTAGCCCACACCAAAGTTAAAGCTACCGGTGTTACGCTCTTTCACTTTATAAACGACATCAACCTGATCCGGGCTGCCCGGTACGCGCTGGGTATCAGTATCAACCGTTTCAAAATAGCCCAGACGGTTCAGACGCTCTTTACCCTGATCAACGAGATCGCTACCTAACCATGCGCCTTCCATCTGACGCATTTCGCGACGCAGAACGGAGTCTTTGGAGGTGTCGTTACCGACGAAGCGGATCTTACGCACGTAGAAACGGTTACCCGCGTCAACATTCACGTGCAGCTTAACGGTTTTATCCGCGTCATTGATTTCCGGCTGAGTCTGTACGCGCGGATAGGCATAACCATAGCGGCCGAGCAGCTTCTTAATGCTGTCTTCCATTTTGGTGACTTTGGATCCGCTATAGAGATCGCCTGGCTGAATTTTGGTCAGCGATTCGATTTCAGCAGAATGCCCCGCCAGGTTACCGCTCACCTCAACACCCGAAAGCTTGTACTGATCGCCTTCCGTGATGTTGATCGTAATGTAGATGCCTTTCTTGTCCGGCGTCAGGCTCACCTGCGTCGAGTCGATGTTGAAACGCGCGTAACCACGATCCAGATAGTAGCTGCGCAGGGTTTCAAGGTCGCCCGCCAGTTTCTGTTTCTGGTATTTGCGATCGCCCACCACGTTCCACCACGGCACTTCATCGCGCAGCTGGAAGGTGGAGATCAGTTCGTCGGTGCTGAACGCGTGGTTACCCACAATGTTGATCTGCTGGATCTTCGCAGAGACGCCTTCCTGGAAGACCAGCTTCAGGTCAACACGGTTACGCGGCAGCGGAGTCACAACCGCTTTCACGCTGGCGCTGTATTTACCGACGCTGTAGTAGAAGTCTTCCAGACCTTTTTCAATGTCTGAAAGGGTTGTGCGGTCCAGAGACTCACCCACACGAACACCGGATGCTTCAAGGTTTTGCTTGAGCATGTCATCTTTCACCGACTTGTTGCCGGAGAAAGTGATACTGGCGATCGTTGGACGTTCTTTTACCTGTACCAGCAGGGTATCACCATCACGCAGGACGCGGACATCCTCGAAGTTGCCGGTGGCAAACAGAGCACGGATGGTATTACTGATATCATCATCATTAACCGTATCGCCGGGGCGCACAGGCATACTGAGGAGGGCCGCACCAACGGCGACACGCTGAAGGCCTTCGAAATGAATATCTTTCACTACGAACCCGTCAGCACCGTATACGGTCGCGCTGCTAAACAGCAGCGACGCTATGAGCAACTTTTTCATCGCCATCGTTATTATGCGTTCTTCCTAACTAACTCTCTTACAACCGAGAGAAATCATTGAAAAGTGCAAGCCCCATTAACAGCACCAGCAAAATCGAGCCAATGCGATAACTAAAGTCTTGAACTCGCTCGGATACCGGCCCGCCTTTTAGCTTTTCAATCGCTAAAAACAGCAGATGACCCCCGTCTAAAACGGGAAGCGGGAACAGGTTGATTATCCCAAGGTTCACGCTAATGAGCGCGAGGAACATGAGATAGTAAATCACCCCGAATTCCGCTGACATCCCAGCCCCCTGGGCAATCGAAATTGGCCCACTGAGGTTGTTCAGTTTCACATCACCGGTTATCAATTTCCCCAACATGTTGACCGTCAGCTTCATCAGTTGCCATGTTTTATCCGTGGCTTCAAGGATGGCGCTGAACGGCCCATACTGGCGTATTGTCTTGTACTCATCTGGCAGCGGGATCACTTTTGGCACAACGCCTGCAAACCCTTCTGCCTTCTTGCCGACCGACTTCGTATCCGGGATCAGCGTCAGCGAAAGCGGACTGCCCTGCCTTTCAACTTCCAGCGCGAGAGACGTACCCGGATTATCGCGCACCAGAGTAACAAAGGTCATCCACTCTGTTAATGGTTGACCATCGACTTTAACGATCCTGTCGCCTGCTTGCAAACCCGCTTTGCTCGCCGCCGAGTTTGCCTGTACTTCGGCTAATACCGGCTCGATCTGCGCGCCGCGCGGACGAATGCCCAGCGCAGCGACGGGATCCTCTTTGTCTGGCTCGAAACGCCATTGACGTAAATCGAGCACTTTGTCCTGACGGGCGTCTGACCCAAATGGCGATACGCTGATGGTGGTCTGCGGATCGCCAATTTTAGCAACCAGCTGCAGTCGCACGGCATCCCAATCAGGGGTTTCGATGCCATCAATCGCTTTAAGTTCCATCCCGGATGTAATTTGCGCACTCGCCGCGATGGAGTTGGGGGCAATGTCACCTACTACCGGACGCACGCCAGGGACGCCGATGATAAACACCAGCCAGTAAGCGAAAATTGCAAAGATGAAGTTGGCTACCGGTCCGGCAGCGATGATGGCGGCGCGTTGTCCAACGGTTTTATTGTTGAATGCGCTGTGTCGCAGTTCAGGCGCGACAGGCTCGACGCGTTCGTCGAGCATTTTGACGTAGCCACCCAGCGGGATAAGGGCGATGACAAATTGCGTACCGTGGCGGTCGGTGCGCGTCCAGAGTGATTTACCAAAACCGATGGAAAACCGTTCTACGCGCACGCCACAGCGGCGAGCAACCCAGAAATGGCCAAATTCATGCACGGTAATCAGTACACCCAGTGCAACTATGAACGCCGCCAGATTCCAGAGAATGCTCAGCATAAAACCTTCCGTTAAATCGTCCCGAATACCAGTAAAAGCAAACACGCAAACACTGGAACAGCCGCTGTCAGGCTATCAATGCGATCCAGTATACCGCCATGCCCTGGAATCAGGTGTCCACTGTCCTTAATCCCTGCTTCACGCTTGAACATACTTTCGGTTAAATCACCGAGCACGGAGGCAAGCGCAGCAAAAATCGAGCACACCAGCAGTATTGATGGTGCCACTTCAAGATTCGCCCAGACGCCGTAGCCCCAGGAGATGATCGCGGCCGTAAACAAACCGCCGATAAATCCTTGCCAGGTTTTGCCCGGAGAAACCTTCGGTGCCAGCTTATGTTTGCCAAACAGTTTACCAAACATATAGGCCCCGGAGTCAGCCCCCCAGACGAGAATCATCACATAAAGCAGCCAGATCGCACCGCTGTAGTGGTTTTCGTCGTAGTGCCAGGCGCGCAGCGCAACCATACCCCAGAAAAAAGGAATAATAGTGAGCAAACCAAAAATCAGTCGCAGCACTTTTGAATGACGCCACAACGCCGCGGAGCCGGGATAAAACAGCACCAGCAACAGCGCGGCAACCCACCAGGCCAACGATATCCACAAGGAACCAGCCACCAGAGGCTGATGAATATCATGATGATATTCAGGCAACGTGAACAGCATTACGGCCAGAATAAAGCCACAAAGTACCGCAAGCCATACTCGCTGCGTACGCGAGGTAAAGCCGCTAAACTGTCCCCATTCCCACGCGGCGAGCATGCACACCACCAGCGTAACAATAGCGAATCCCACCGGGGGCAGTAAAAACAGCGCCGCAATGACAATGGGTATTAATACAAAAGCGGAAATCAGGCGATACTTCAGCAAAAGCTACCCCCATCAGGCGTTGTCGCCACCAGGCTCGGTGCCGCCGAAACGACGCTCTCGATTGGCAAAGGCATGCAGCGCACCTTCAAAGTCTTGTTCATCAAAATCGGGCCAAAGAACATCTGTAAAGTAAAGTTCGGCATAGGCAATTTGCCATATCAAAAAGTTACTTATGCGATGTTCTCCCCCTGTCCTAATTACTAAATCCACAGGTGCCAGTTCATTCATGCAGATTTGCTTGCTCAGCGCTTCTTCATCAATTTGGTCGGGTCTCAACAGCCCTTCCTGAACCTGTTCGGCGAGATGCCGAACGCCCTGGATAATATCCCAGCGTCCGCCGTAATTCGCCGCAATATTCAGCGTCAGACCGGTATTATTTTCAGTCAGCGCCTCTGCTTTACGAATCCGTTCCTGCAAACGTGAGTTAAAACGACTGGTATCGCCAATGATACGCAGGCGGACGTTGTGGCGGTGCAGGCTTTTTACTTCGCTGTCTAGCGCCCACACAAACAATTCCATCAACGCAGTCACTTCCTGCAGCGGTCGATTCCAGTTTTCACTGCTAAAAGCATAGAGCGTTAACGCATCAATGCCGTTATTGGCGGCAAAAGAAACGGCGCGGCGAACGGATTTCGCCCCAGCTTTATGCCCAAAGGCTCGTATCTTCCCTTGTCTTTTCGCCCAGCGGCCATTGCCATCCATAATGATTGCTACATGACGGCAGCCATGAGCTGGCAAGTTTTCGCTTATTGGTTGATTCGCAGACAACATAACGCGTTTTTTGTCCCTGAAAAGGATTTAACGGTACTCAGGAATACTGAAGCCGATACATAAAAAAGCCGTGTCAAACCACGGCTCACCTGACCACGTAAAGTCAAATACCTGCGATCAGGTGGCGCAGACTATATCACTGAAGCCCAACGCTAACAAATAGCACGACGACTAGTGGTTGCTTTATCACCAGCTTGCGAGACGTGTCACCTGTTGGCGCGCAATATTACGCGCAGCTGCATCCACCGTCAGCACCTCTTCCACGCTCTGTGGTTCGCGCAAATCCATCATCTCCAGTACCGATAAATTTAACGCCGAAATATCGGTAAAACGAATTTGCTGATTCAGAAATGCTTCAACGGTAATTTCATTGGCTGCATTCAGTGCCGTTGTCGCCGCCTGCCCCTGGTCAAAGGCCGTCATTGCAAGCTTCAGACAAGGGTAGCGGTCATAGTCTGGTTCACTGAACGTCAGGGAACTTAGCTTGCAGAAATCAAGCGGCTTCACGCCGGACTTCACTCGATTCGGCCACGCCATGGAATGGGCAATCGGCGTACGCATATCCGGTTCGCCCAGCTGCGCCAGCACGCTGCCATCCTGATAACGCACCATCGAATGAATCACCGATTGCGGGTGAATCAGTACTTCCATCTGTTTCGCTGACGCATTAAACAGCCAGCGCGCTTCAATGTATTCCAGACCTTTGTTCATCATGGTGGCAGAGTCAACGGAGATTTTACGCCCCATGGACCAGTTCGGATGACGGCACGCCTGATCCGGCGTCATCGCACGCAGTTCAGACAGTGGCGTTTCACGGAACGGGCCACCAGACCCGGTAAGCAGAATCGACACGACGCCATTCTGCTCCAGGTCAGCGTACCCCAGGTTCTGTTGAAAAGGTTGCGGTAAACTCTGAAAAATCGCGTTGTGCTCGCTGTCGACGGGCAAAAGACGCGCGCCGCGCTGCTTCACCGCCTCCATGAACAGGCGTCCGCAGGTGACCAGCGACTCTTTATTGGCCAGCAGAACGTCCTTACCGGCATCAATTGCGGCAAGCGTCGGCAATAATCCTGCCGCCCCGACAATGGCCGCCATCACCTGATCCACCTCATCCAGCGCCGCCATCTCGCAGGCCGCCCGCTGGCCACTCAGCACCTCGGTTCGGCTGCCCTTCTCAAGCAGCTGTGCTTTCAGCAGGCGCGCGCTCTCTTCGTCATCCATCACCGCATAGCGGGGCGTAAACTCCAGGCACTGCTCAACCATTCGCTGCACATTCTTACCGGCCACCAGCGCTGTCAAGGTGTAAAGTTCAGGATTATGGCGAACAACGTCGAGAGTGCTGCAACCGATAGAGCCGGTTGAGCCAAGGAGTGTTAAATGCTTCATGAGATGCCCGAAAAGTTAGACCAGATAAAAGCAAAACGCCGCCAGCAAGACCCAAAGTCCCTCTGAACGGCGTTTATCAGTGTACGACAGAAATCAGAACTGCATCAGTTCCGCTTCTTTATCTGCCAGCGCCGCATCAATTTTCTTGATGGCAGCGTCAGTCATTTTCTGAATGTCGTCCTGGGAACGACGATCGTCATCTTCACTGATCTCTTTTTCTTTCAGCAGCGCTTTGACTTTATCATTCGCGTCGCGACGGACGTTACGCACGGATACACGACCCTGCTCAGCTTCGCCACGCACCACTTTGATCAGGTCTTTACGACGCTCTTCGGTCAGCGGTGGCAGTGGAACGCGGATGTCAGCACCCGCAGAGCTTGGGTTCAGACCGAGGTCAGACGCCATGATCGCTTTCTCAACCGCCGGGCCCATAGAACGATCGAATACGTTGATTTTCAGCGTACGGGTATCTTCTACCGTCACGCTCGCCAGCTGACGCAGAGGGGTTGGCGTACCGTAGTACTCGACGATGATGCCATCCAGCAGGCTTGGGGAAGCACGGCCAGTACGGATTTTGCTGATTTGGGTTTTGAACGCTTCTACGCATTTTTCCATGCGTATTTCAGCATCTTTTCTGATGTCGTTAATCACGTTACGAATCCTTGAAAACTTGTCTCAGGCAGACTATCCGCCAGCACAGCGCTACAGGTGTGCTAAGTATAGTCGCGTTTAATTCATGACAACGCCAAAGGCGCGCCCGGGTAAGATACCACTACAAAATAAAGCGGAATCTTACCTGTATTTATCGTCAACGGAAATTATTCCGTGATCAAAGTGCCTTCTTTTTCGCCCATGACCACGCGACGCAGTGCGCCAGGTTTGTTCATGTTGAAGACACGAATTGGCAATTTGTGGTCGCGAGCCAGCGTGAAGGCGGCAAGATCCATCACTTTCAGCTCTTTATCCAGCACTTCGCTGTAGCTCAGCTGATCGTACATGGTGGCAGAAGGATCTTTTGCCGGGTCGGCAGTAAACACGCCATCGACTTTGGTCGCTTTCAGTACCACATCAGCTTCGATCTCGATACCGCGCAGGCAAGCAGCGGAATCGGTCGTAAAGAACGGGTTACCCGTACCGGCGGAGAGGATCACCACGCGGTTGTTGCGCAGCAGGCTGATAGCTTCTGCCCAGCTGTAATTATCGCATACGCCATTCAGGGGGATCGCGGACATCAGGCGGGCGTTCACATAGGCGCGATGGAGCGCATCACGCATCGCCAGGCCATTCATCACGGTTGCCAGCATACCCATGTGGTCGCCCACAACGCGGTTCATCCCCGCTTTCGCCAGACCAGCACCACGGAAAAGGTTGCCACCGCCAATGACCACGCCAACCTGGATGCCCAGTTCGACCAGTTCTTTGATTTCCTGTGCCATGCGATCAAGGATGCTTGCGTCAATACCGAAGCCTTCCGATCCCTGCAGCGCTTCGCCACTCAGCTTAAGCAGAATGCGTTTGTACACGGGTTTTGCATTGGTAGCCATGTTTCTTTCCTGAGACTGTCAACGATTAAGATGGGGGTTAATTCTGGCGACATGATATGCCGCAAATCACTACAGCGATACTGGAGCCTGTCTGATTTCCTGTGACGGGTGACAAAAAGAAGCCGCCCTCAGGCGGCTCCTTTTCAATCATTAAGACTGCTTGGACATTGCAGCAACTTCTGCTGCGAAGTCAGTCTCAACTTTCTCGATGCCTTCGCCCACTTCGAAGCGGATGAAGCCAGTTACGTCAGCGTTGTGCTCTTTCAGCAGCTGAGCAACAGATTTGCTTGGGTCCATTACGAATGGCTGGCCAGTCAGAGAAACTTCGCCGGTGAATTTCTTCATGCGGCCTTCAACCATTTTCTCTGCGATTTCTTTTGGTTTACCAGACTGCATCGCGATGTCCAGCTGAACCTGGTACTCTTTCTCTACCACTTCAGCAGACACGTCTTCTGGCTTAACGAATTCTGGCTTGCTTGCAGCGATGTGCATTGCCAGCTGTTTAACCAGCTCTTCGTCAGCGCCTTTAGCCGCAACCAGAACACCGATACGAGCACCGTGCTGGTATGAACCCAGAACGTCGCCTTCCAGAGAAGCAACGCGACGGATGTTGATGTTCTCACCGATTTTAGCAACCAGCGCAACACGCTCTTCTTCGAACTGTGCTTTCAGAACTTCAACGTCAGTGATTTTGCCAGCAACCGCTGCGTCCAGAACTTTGTTAGCAAATGCCTGGAAACCACCATCTTTAGCAACGAAGTCAGTCTGGCAGTTAACTTCCAGAATTATGCCGTAGGTGCCGTCGATCTTAGTGATGATCACGCCGTCAGCAGCAACGTTGCCTGCTTTTTTAGCTGCTTTGATCGCACCGGATTTACGCATGTTTTCGATTGCCAGCTCGATGTCGCCGTTCGCTTCAGTCAGCGCTTTTTTGCAATCCATCATGCCTGCGCCAGTACGCTCGCGCAGCTCTTTTACCAGGGATGCGGTAATTTCAGCCATTCTTAAATCCTCGGGAGATGTGAACTGCCCGGCCGGGGGCCAAACAGTGTAAATTGAAAAAAGGGGCCGGTAATGGGCCCCTATTCATACACGGTACTAATAAGGGGTAAAACCTTATTATTCAGCTTCTACGAAGCTTTCTTCCGCCTGAGAAGCCAGATCCTGGGAACGGCCTTCACGAACGGTAGCAGCTACAGCGCTCAGGTACAGGCTAACAGCACGGATTGCGTCGTCGTTACCCGGGATAACGAAGTCAACACCGTCCGGATCGGAGTTGGTATCAACGATAGCGAATACCGGGATACCCAGGTTGTTAGCTTCTTTGATAGCGATGTGCTCGTGGTCTGCATCGATTACGAACAGCGCGTCTGGCAGGCCGCCCATATCTTTGATACCGCCCAGGCTGTTTTCCAGCTTGTCCAGTTCACGAGTGCGCATCAGCGCTTCTTTCTTAGTCAGCTTGTCGAAAGTACCGTCCTGAGACTGGGTTTCCAGATCTTTCAGGCGCTTGATGGACTGACGAACAGTTTTCCAGTTGGTCAGCATGCCGCCCAACCAGCGATGGTTCACGAAGAACTGGTCGCAGCTGTTAGCAGCATCTTTCACAGCTTCGCTTGCAGCGCGCTTAGTACCAACGAACAGAATCTTACCTTTACGGGAAGAGATCTTGTTCAGCTCAGCCAGGGCTTCGTTGAACATTGGTACAGTTTTCTCAAGGTTGATGATGTGAACTTTGTTACGTGCGCCGAAGATGAAAGGCTTCATTTTCGGGTTCCAGTAACGGGTCTGGTGACCAAAGTGAACACCAGCCTTGAGCATGTCGCGCATGGAAACAGTTGCCATGTTTAAAACCTCTATATTGAAAGTTGGGGTTATGCCTCCACGTATCCCATATTACCGACCCCGAAGGGCACCCCGGAATATGTGCCGATACGTGTGTGTTGTTACACAAAGTGAGATTTGTCGCTCCCGTCCAGCCTGTGTATCTGAGATGGATCGGAAGTCCGGCGCGCTTTATACCACAAAACACGACCAGAAACCAACAGTTGTTGGCGGAGTGTGCTGTTAATGATTCTCAATTTGGCACGGAGCGTGCCTGACTGATACCATTGACGACACTTAGACTAGTATTGTCGAAAAAATCGACACCGATGGACAGATTACATGGCTATCTCTATTAAGACACCTGAAGAAATTGAAAAGATGCGCGTCGCCGGTCGTCTGGCCGCGGAAGTGCTGGAAATGATCGAGCCGTTCGTGAAGCCGGGCGTCAGCACGGGTGAACTGGACCGCATCTGTAACGACTATATCGTGAACGAGCAGCACGCGGTTTCCGCCTGCCTCGGCTACCACGGTTTCCCAAAATCCGTCTGCATCTCTATTAATGAAGTGGTGTGCCACGGCATTCCTGACGATGAAAAACTGCTGAAAGACGGCGATATCGTCAACATCGACGTGACCGTCATTAAAGACGAGTACCACGGTGACACCTCAAAAATGTTCATCGTTGGCAAGCCGACCATCCTGGGCGAGCGCCTGTGCAAAGTCACCCAGGACAGCCTCTACCTGGCGCTGAAAATGGTGAAGCCGGGTATTCGCCTGCGTACTATCGGCGCCGCAATTCAGAAATTTGTGGAAGCGGAAGGGTTCTCCGTGGTGCGCGAATACTGCGGTCACGGTATTGGCCGCGTCTTCCATGAAGAGCCGCAGGTTCTGCACTACGATGCAGACGACGGCGGCGTTGTGCTGCAAAAGGGCATGACCTTCACCATCGAGCCAATGGTCAACGCCGGTGACTACCGCATCCGCACCATGAAAGACGGCTGGACGGTGAAAACCAAAGACAGAAGCTTGTCTGCCCAGTACGAGCATACTATTGTGGTAACAGACAACGGCTGCGAAATTATGACGTTGCGCAAGGATGACACCATCCCGGCGATACTGACGAACATTGAGTGATAAGAAGCCGGCAAATGCCGGCTTTTTTAATGGCGATAGCTTTTTCTTATGGGTGGCGCACGATGAGTAATCTTTTACCCGAACAGTATGCTAACACAGCCCTTCCCACCCTCCCCGACCAGCCCGATAACCCGGGCGTCTGGCCGCCGCACGAGCTGACCTGCGCGCATATTAAAGCCCATATGGATGTTTTCCATCGCTGGCTGGGTAGCGCGTTCGATGCAGGCGTATCTGCCGAGCAACTCATTGAGGCGCGCACCGAGTTTATCGACCAGCTCCTGCAGCGTCTATGGATCGACTACGGTTTCGGGCAGGTTAGCGACATCGCGCTGGTTGCCGTCGGGGGCTATGGCCGCGGTGAGCTGCATCCGCTTTCCGATATCGATCTCCTGATCCTAAGCCGCAAAAAGCTGCCGGACGAACAGGCGCAAAAAATCGGCGAGCTTCTGACCCTGCTCTGGGACGTGAAGCTGGAAGTCGGCCACAGCGTGCGCACCCTGGAAGAGTGTCTGCTGGAAGGGCTATCGGACCTGACCGTTGCCACCAACCTGATTGAAACCCGCCTGCTGATTGGCGACGTCGCGCTGTTCCTGGAGCTGCAAAAACATATCTTCAGCGACGGCTTCTGGCCGTCAGAAAAGTTCTTCGCCGCGAAGGTCGAGGAGCAAAACCAGCGCCACCAGCGCTACCACGGCACCAGCTATAACCTTGAGCCTGACATTAAAAGCAGCCCCGGCGGCCTGCGCGACATCCACACGTTACAGTGGGTCGCCCGTCGTCACTTTGGCGCCACCTCGCTGGACGAGATGGTTGGCTTCGGCTTTTTAACCGAGGCGGAGCGTAACGAGCTCAACGAGTGTCTGCACCTGCTGTGGCGCATCCGCTTTGCCCTGCATCTGGAGGTCACCCGCTACGATAACCGTCTGCTGTTTGACCGCCAGCTCAGCGTGGCGCAGCGCCTGAATTACCAGGGCGAAGGTAACGAGCCGGTTGAGCAGATGATGAAGGATTTCTTCCGCGTCACCCGCCGGGTGACCGAGCTGAACCAGATGCTGTTGCAGCTGTTCGACGAGGCCATTCTGGCCCTGACGGCGGACGAAAAGCCGCGCCCGATTGATGACGAATTCCAGCTGCGCGGTACGCTTATCGATCTGCGCGACGAAACGCTGTTTATCCGCGAGCCGGAAGCGATCCTGCGGATGTTCTACACCATGGTGCGCAACAGCACCATCACCGGGATCTACTCCACCACCCTGCGCCATCTGCGCCACGCGCGCCGTCATCTGACGCAGCCTTTGTGTTACATCCCGGAAGCGCGCTCGCTGTTCCTGAGCATGCTCCGCCATCCGGGTGCCGTAAGCCGTGGGCTGCTGCCGATGCACCGCCACAGCGTGCTGTGGGCCTATATGCCGCAGTGGTCGCACATCGTTGGGCAGATGCAGTTCGACCTGTTCCACGCCTACACGGTGGATGAACACACCATCCGCGTGATGCTCAAGCTGGAAAGCTTTGCCAAAGAAGAGACGCGCTCCCGCCACCCGCTGTGCGTGGAGCTGTGGCCGCGCCTGACCCATCCGGAACTGATCCTGATTGCCGCCCTGTTCCACGACATCGCCAAAGGCCGCGGCGGCGACCACTCGGTGCTCGGCGCGCAGGACGTGCTGAAATTTGCCGAACTGCACGGCCTGAACTCACGTGAAACGCAGCTGGTGGCCTGGCTGGTGCGCCATCACCTGCTGATGTCGGTCACCGCGCAGCGTCGGGACATTCAGGACCCGGAAGTCATTAAGCAGTTCGCGGAAGAAGTTCAGACGGAAAACCGCCTGCGCTATCTGGTCTGCCTGACGGTGGCGGATATTTGCGCCACCAACGAAACCCTGTGGAACAGCTGGAAGCAGAGCCTGCTGCGCGAGCTGTACTTCGCTACCGAAAAACAGCTGCGTCGCGGGATGCAGAACACGCCGGACATGCGCGAGCGCGTGCGTCACCACCAGCTTCAGGCGCTGGCGCTGCTGCGGATGGATAACATTGATGAAGAGGCGCTACATCAGATTTGGGCTCGCTGCCGCGCCAACTATTTTGTCCGCCACAGCCCAAACCAGCTGGCGTGGCACGCGCGGCATCTGCTCAAGCACGATCTGTCCCAGCCGATGATCCTGCTAAGCCCGCAGGCCACGCGCGGCGGAACGGAGATTTTCATCTGGAGCCCGGACCGGCCTTATCTGTTTGCTGCCGTCTGTGCCGAGCTGGACAGACGTAACCTGAGCGTGCATGACGCGCAGATTTTCACCACCCGCGACGGCATGGCCATGGACACCTTTATCGTGCTGGAGCCGGACGGCAGCCCGCTGTCGTCGGACAGGCATGAAGGGATACGTTTAGGTCTGGAGCAGGCGATTACCCAGCGCAGCTGGCAGCCCCCGCAGCCGCGTCGCCAGCCGGCAAAATTGCGCCACTTTACCGTGGATACCGAGGTCAATTTCCTGCCGACCCACACCGATCGTAAATCGTTCCTGGAGCTGATCGCGCTCGACCAGCCAGGGCTGCTCGCCCGCGTCGGCCAGGTTTTTGCCGATCTGGGAATTTCGCTTCATGGGGCCCGAATTACAACGATTGGCGAGCGAGTAGAAGATTTATTTATAATCGCCACCGCCGACCGGCGTGCCCTTAATAATGACCTGCAGCTTGAAGTGCAACAACGGTTGACAGCAGCCCTCAATCCAAACGATAAAGGGTGATATGTTTTTTAGTGAAATGGAAAGAGTAAACAATGCAGCAGTTACAGAACGTTATTGAGTCCGCTTTTGAGCGTCGCGCCGAGATTACCCCGGCAAATGTGGATACCGTGACCCGTGAAGCGGTAAACCAGGTGATTTCCCTGCTGGATTCCGGCGCGCTGCGCGTGGCAGAAAAAATCGACGGTCAGTGGGTCACTCATCAATGGCTGAAGAAAGCCGTGCTGCTCTCTTTCCGCATCAACGATAACCAGGTTATCGACGGAGCAGAAAGCCGCTACTTCGATAAAGTGCCAATGAAGTTCGCTGACTACGACGAAGCGCGTTTCCAGAAAGAAGGTTTCCGCGTGGTGCCGCCTGCGGCGGTGCGTCAGGGTGCCTTCATCGCACGCAACACCGTGCTGATGCCATCCTACGTGAACATCGGTGCCTACGTTGATGAAGGCACCATGGTGGATACGTGGGCAACGGTTGGTTCCTGCGCACAGATCGGGAAAAACGTTCACCTGTCCGGCGGCGTGGGCATCGGCGGTGTTCTGGAGCCACTGCAGGCTAACCCAACCATCATCGAAGATAACTGCTTCATCGGCGCGCGTTCAGAAGTGGTGGAAGGCGTGATCGTGGAAGAAGGTTCCGTGATCTCCATGGGCGTTTACATCGGCCAGAGCACCCGTATTTACGACCGTGAAACCGGTGAAGTGCATTACGGTCGCGTTCCGGCGGGCTCCGTGGTGGTTTCCGGCAACCTGCCGTCAAAAGATGGCAAATACAGCCTGTACTGTGCGGTTATCGTGAAGAAAGTGGATGCGAAAACGCGCGGTAAAGTGGGCATCAACGAATTGCTGCGCACCATCGATTAATCGGGTATAACAAAAAGCGGGGGCAACCCCGCTTTTTTTATATCTGAGGGTGGCGAAAATAGATTTTTTCGTTAATTATTCAAAGGTTATGTTGAGATCAAGGGTACCGCTATGTACGATAATCTGAAAAGTCTGGGCATTACCAATCCTGATGAAATTGATCGTTACAGCCTCCGCCAGGAAGCCAATAACGATATTTTGAAAATCTATTTTCACAAGGACAAAGGAGAGTTTTTCGCCAAAAGCGTGAAGTTTAAATACCCACGCCAGCGTAAGACCGTTGTTGCTGACGGTGTAGGACAGGGATACAAAGAAGTACAGGAAATCAGCCCTAACCTGCGCTATGTGATCGATGAACTCGATCAGATCTGCCAGCGCGACCGCACCGAAGTCGATCTCAAGCGCAAGATCCTTGACGACCTGCGTCACCTTGAAAGCGTTGTTACCAATAAGATCAGCGAGATTGAAGCGGATCTTGAGAAGTTAACCCGCAACAAATAAGCCGTTTTATTGCCCGGTGGCGCTTCGCTTACCGGGCCTACGAACGCATGTAGGCCGGGTAAGGCGAAGCCGCCACCCGGCAAACAGCATCATCTCTGTTCATCCAACTGCAGCGCCACATACAGCAGCAGCCTGTCATCGAAATTTCCCAGATCTAACCCCGTCAGCTCTGAAATTCGGTTTAACCGATACTCCAGGGTATTGCGGTGGATAAACAGCGCTTTTGACGTCGCCAGCGGCTGCACGTTATGACGGAACCACGCCTGCAGCGTCCGGCGCAGCAGGCCGTTGTTATCCATGGCTTTCAGACGCGCTAATGGCCGCGCCAGCTCATTGGCCTGCCAGCCCCCGCGCAGGCTGTCGAGCAGCACCGGCAGCATCAGATCCTGATAGAAATAACTGCGGCTTTCCGGCATTCGCTGCTTACCCACCATCATGGTGGTGCGCGCGGTTCGCCAGGAGCGGGCGATACTGCCCGGCCCGGTAAAGTAGTTGCCCAGCGCAACGCGAAAACGCAGCTGACCATTCTCTTTCATACGGGAAATTAACTGCTCCACGCGACGGCGATGATCGTCCGCATCCCAGCGGCCAAACGCATTGAGCGCCGGTTTGAGCACCACCATCTCCGTCAGAGAGACGATCGCCACCAGGTTATCGCGCTCCGGCGTCGCCAGTGCATTTTGCAGCTGCTGCAGCTCGGCCATCGCGCTGTCTACGCCCAGCTGGCCGCTGTCGACCTCAATGACCGCCACCACGCGCGGCTGGTTCAGATCGATCCCCAGACGCTGGGCCCATTCACTGAGCGCAGGCGTATGCTCCTCTGCCTGAATAAGGTTCATCACCAGCTCTTCGCGCAGGCGGCTGTCCTGAGCCAGCAGGTGCATCAGCCGCGACTGCTCCAGCATCATCTCCGCCGTCATGCAGACCAGCTCACCGTATTTTCGCAGTGACTCAGGCTCGCCGGTGAGGCCGATGACCCCCACAATCTCGCCTTCAAGGCGCAGCGGTAAATTGATGCCCTGACGGACGCCGTGCAGGTGTTTCGCTACCGCATCGTCTATATCAACCACGCGCCCCTGGGAGAGCACCAGCAGCGCGCCTTCGTGCAATTCCCCAATACGCTCGCGATCGCCACTGCCAATAATGCGCCCGCGGGCATCCATTACGTTGATATTGGTATCAATGATGCGCATGGTGCGCGCCACAATATCCTGCGCCATTTTGGTATCAAGATGCCAGCCAGCCATAGAACCCTCCCGTGAGCAGGGCTCAAGCATAGGGAAGTTCAGCGACGCCCGCATTGTGCAGATGCACAAAGAGAGAGGAAGAAGTGTGGACTTGTGTGAAAGGTCACAGAAACGAGAAAAGCCCCTGCGAACAGGGGCTTCAGAGGATTACTGCATCAGCAGGTAAATAGAGGTGTCACCACGCTGGATATTCAGCGCCAGCACGGAAGGTTTGCTGTCGAGGATCTTACGCAGTTCAGCGATGTTTTTCACCGGCTGCTGGTTAGCGCCCATGATCACATCGCCTTTTTTCAGGCCGATACGGGCTGCCGGTGAATTCGCCTTCACGTTATTCACCACTACGCCTTTATCTGCGCCTTTGTTGCTCATCTCGGCACCTTCAATCCCGCTGAAGATGGTGCTGGAGTCCACCTGATTCTGGCTGCTCTGCTGCAGCTCCAGGCTGACGTTAACCGCCTTGCCGTCGCGCAGCAGACCAAGGGTCACTTTGCTGCCGATAGGCATAGAGCCGACTTCCGCACGCAGGGCAGCAAAGCTGCTGATCGGTTTACCGTTCAGGGAGGTGATCACATCCCCCGCTTTAATGCCCGCTTTCGCGGCAGAGGAGTTCGGCATCACCTGGCTGACGAATGCCCCGCGCTGGGCGTCAACTTTCATTGCCTTAGCCAGTTCGGAGTTCAGTTCCGTACCCAGGATACCCAGCTCACCGCGTTTCACCTGGCCATACTGCACCATCTGCGCGGTCAGGTTTTTCACCATGTTACTTGGGATAGCAAAGCCGATCCCGATGTTGCCGCCGTCCGGTGCCAGGATCGCGGTGTTGATACCGATCAGCTCGCCGTTCAGGTTCACCAGCGCACCGCCGGAGTTACCGCGGTTGATCGCTGCATCCGTCTGGATGAAGTTTTCATAGTTTTCGGCATTGAGGCCGCTACGGCCCAGTGCAGAGACGATACCCGAGGTCACGGTTTCACCCAGACCGAACGGGTTACCGATCGCCACGGTATAGTCACCCACGCGCAGCGCGTCGGAGTCGGCAATTTTAATCGCCGTCAGGTTTTTCGGATCCTGAATCTGGATCAGCGCGATGTCGGAGCGCGGATCTTTGCCGACCACTTTGGCGTCAAACTTACGGCCATCGCTCAGCTGAACCTTAATGCTGCTCGCGTTATCAACAACGTGGTTGTTGGTGACGACATAGCCTTTCACTGCATCAATGATTACCCCCGAGCCAAGCGCCATGAATTTCTGCTGCTGGCCGCCGCCCTGGCTGTCATCCCCTGCGCCACCGCCCTGACAGAACGGAGAGCTCTGGAATGGCGAACCGTCCTGGCAGAACGGCGAGTTGTCGCCGAAGAACTGCTGGAAGTTACGCGGCATGCGCGGCGTATTGACGGTCGTGCTACCCTCAACGTTAATACTCACCACCGATGGCATCACTTTTTCGAGCATCGGTGCCAGGCTTGGCATCTGCTGCGCGGTTGCTGCCGACGACGCGGTCTCGGCTGCAGTAGCAGTCAAAGGAGACAGCGCTAAACCTAAACTCAGAGCCAGTGCACTCATTGCTAATGTGGTTTTTTTCATGTTTCTTAATCTCGATTTACAGGTAACGCAAAATTGCTGTGTAACTCAGATTCGTTTTATACCGCTTAGTTCCGGCGATAAGTTTATGGAAAAGGTAAAAATTTATTGGCCGTCTTTACAAAACTCCGGGTTATTCCACCGCCATCAGCTTGCGATATTCATCCCAGGCATACAAATCCGTCATGCCGCTGATATAGTCCTGGATAAGACGGCAGCGGTAATAATATTCCATCACCGGCCACTGCGGGGACTGGCGATCCAGCTTGCCAATCGCTTCGACATACGCCAGACGGTGTCGGGTAGAAAGTTTTTGATAAAGTCGTGATTCAATGGGAATACGGCGCACGCGCTCGTGTTCCACCAGCTCGCTGAATTCGTCGACCGACAGCTGGAGCAGCGGAGCATAAATTTCCAGTAACCCACTGATCACCCTATATCCCTGCAGCTCTAACTGTTCGACATCCGGATGGCTGAATACATGCCGCATCGCCACATGTTTATAAAGCTCGAGGAGCTGGCTGAAACTGCTGTCATCTTCCAGCAGGGCGTGGTTGAATTCCCCGCTGAAAATCAGCGGCAAATTATCAATAAAGCGTGACGCCGCGTACGGCACCAGCTTATTTAATGTATTGACCCGCAAATACATAAAGAACTGGTCTTCCGTACTGCGGCTTAATGTATTTGAGCGCGATTTTTCCCAGGCATTTTCGACAACCTGCGCAAACAGCGAGCCTTTTTCATGGGTGCCCCAGGCCGTATAAAGATGCTGATAAAGCTCCTCGACGCTGAAAATTCTTTTCTCAACGGCGTCTTCCAGATCGGCCACGCAATAGGAAATATCATCGGCGGCTTCCATAATCCAGGTCAATGGAAAACGGCCGTTTGGCGTCAATGAAAGTTCTTTACGTAACCGTTCAATATAAGCCTCTTCGGAAAGGTAATAGCCCGGTTTTTTCATTAAATAACTGTGGGACGCGGGCGTCTCCCCCATCCACCACGCGGGGCGCGTATATTTAAGAATGCAGCCGACCTGCGCCCAGGTCAGGTTCATACGCATCAGGGAATGCACCAGCCGGATCCCCTGCGCGTTACCCTCAAAGTGACAGAGGTCCTGGCGCACCTTGCGGCGCAGATCGTTCAGCCCCTCTTCACCTTCACGCAGGCGTAAATCGCGTACGATGCAGCGGTCGTCGCTCAGCGGCTGGCTTACCGCATCCGAAGGGTAAAGCCGTTGCTTAAACCAGTCATTGATAGCCGCCTCTCCAAAGTGACCGAAAGGCGGGTTGCCGATGTCATGCATCAGGCAGGCCATCTCAACGATGCTCTCAAAAGGCCCCGTCAGCTCGTCCAGACCATAGGTTTCAAGTAAGCGCTGCTCTTTGAGACGGCTTAAAATCTCTTTGGCGATGTAGCGCCCGACCTGCTGTACCTCCATGGAGTGGGTTAAGCGCGTGCGCACCGCGGCGTTACGCTCCAGCGGAAAGACCTGGGTCTTTTGCTGCAGACGGCGGATGGCGGGCGAGTTAATGATCCGCCCGCGATCGCTTTCGAAGATACGCAGGATCTCATGTTCGCTCTTGTCGCCCTGCGGCGAACGGAAACGTCGGTGCCAGTTAATTTTGGTGCGAAAATCGATTGGTGACATGTGCTCCCCCGCGTGAGAATGCGTTTCCCCTTAACCGCATGATAGACTATGCATCTTAACAAGGCACATCGCGAGTAAATCTATGAAAATCGGCATTATTGGTGCAATGGAAGAAGAAGTTACGCTTCTGCGTGACAAAATTGAGAACCGTCAGACCCTCTCTCTGGGGGGTTGTGAGATCTATACCGGTCAGCTAAACGGTGTTGACGTGGCTCTGCTGAAATCAGGCATCGGTAAAGTCGCTGCGGCGCTGGGTGCCACCCTGCTGCTTGAGCGCTGCAAGCCGGACGTGATCGTGAATACCGGCTCTGCGGGCGGCCTGGCGCCGACGCTGAAAGTGGGTGACATCGTTGTTTCCGACGAAGCGCGCTATCACGATGCGGACGTCACCGCGTTCGGCTACGAGTACGGCCAGCTTCCGGGCTGCCCGGCAGGGTTTAAAGCGGACGACAAACTGATTGCGGCGGCAGAGACCTGCATTGCGGAGCTCAACCTCAACGCGGTACGAGGTCTGATTGTCAGCGGTGATGCGTTCATCAACGGCTCCGTCGGTCTGGCGAAAATCCGTCATAACTTCCCTCAGGCGGTGGCCGTTGAGATGGAAGCGACCGCGATCGCGCACGTTTGCCATAATTTCAACGTACCGTTTGTAGTGGTTCGCGCCATCTCTGACGTGGCAGATCAGCAGTCCCACATCAGCTTCGACGAGTTCCTGACCGTTGCGGCAAAACAGTCCACCGTGATGGTGGAACGCCTGGTGCAGAACCTGGCACGTGGCTAATCATCCCCTCAGGGCGCTGGCCGCCCTGCTTCTGCTCGCACCGGCGTGGCTTTTTGCCGCGCCGCGTGTGATTACCCTCTCTCCCGCCAATACCGAACTGGCGTTTGCCGCCGGGATCACGCCCGTTGGCGTGAGCAGCTTTTCGGATTATCCCCCACAGGCTGCGGGCATTGAACAGGTGGCAACCTGGCAAGGGATGAACCTTGAGCGCATCGTGGCGCTGAAACCGGATCTCGTGCTGGCCTGGCGCGGCGGAAACGCCGAGCGGCAGGTTAACCAGCTTACCTCCCTTGGCATCAAGGTCATGTGGATTGATGCCGTCAGCATTGAGCAGGTCGCTCAGGCGCTACAGGCCCTGGCACCCTATAGCCCTACGCCCAAAAAAGCCGAGGCTGCAGCGAAACAGCTGCTCAGCGACTATGCCGCGCTGAAATCCCGATACGATACCCCTGTTAAAAAGCGCATCTTCCTGCAGTTTGGCAGCCAGCCGCTGTTCACCACCGGAAAAGGGTCGATTCAGAATCAGGTACTGGAAGTCTGTGGCGGTGAAAACATCTTTGCAGCCAGCCGGGTACCGTGGCCTCAGGTAAGCCGTGAGCAGGTTCTGGCGCGCCAGCCACAGGCCATCGTGGTGGTCGGAAATGCGAGCGAAATTCCCAAAATCGAGCAATTCTGGCAAAAGCAGCTAAAAATACCGGTAATACCCCTCAACAGCGACTGGTTTGAACGCGCCAGCCCGCGTATTATCCTCGCCGCAAAACAGCTCTGTGCCGCGCTGGCAGAGAGTCACTAACATAAGACCCTTTTCGAGGATTTAACGATGCTCGTTTATTGGCTGGATATTCTTGGCACAGCCGTTTTTGCTATCTCCGGCGTCCTGCTCGCCGGAAAACTACGCATGGATCCGTTTGGCGTGCTGGTGCTGGGCGTGGTGACCGCCGTGGGCGGCGGGACTATCCGCGATATGGCGCTGGCCAATGGCCCGGTGTTTTGGGTGAAAGATCCAACCGACCTGGTGGTCGCGATGGTCACCTGTCTGTTAACCATTGTGCTGGTTCGCCAGCCCCGTCGATTACCTAAATGGATATTGCCGGTACTGGATGCCGTCGGTCTGGCCGTGTTTGTCGGTATTGGCGTCAATAAGGCGTTTAATGCGGGCACCGGTCCGATGGTGGCGATCTGCATGGGCGTATTAACCGGCGTGGGCGGCGGGATCATTCGCGACATTCTGGCACGTGAGGTGCCGATGATCCTGCGTACTGAAATTTACGCAACGGCCTGTATTGCGGGCGGCATTGTCCACGCGACCGCGTATTACACCTTTGCAATTCCGCTGGAAAACGCCGCGATGCTCGGGATGATCGTGACGCTGGCGATACGTTTAGCGGCGATACGCTGGCACCTGAAGCTGCCGACGTTTGCGCTGGATGAAACTTCAAGATAGGCGTCGTTTATAAGCCCGGTGGCGCTTCGCTTACCGGGCCTACAATCCGCATTCAGGCTTAAATGCTGAACGAAGACCCACACCCGCAGGTGCTTGTTGCGTTCGGGTTGGTCACCACAAAGCGTGAACCTTCCAGACCTTCGGTGTAGTCGACCGAACCACCTACCAGATACTGCAGGCTCATCGGGTCAACCACCAGCGCGACGCCCTGTTTCTCAATGGTCATATCGCCATCGTTAACCTGATCGTCAAAGGTAAAACCGTACTGGAAGCCGCTGCAGCCGCCACCGGTAATATAGACACGCAGTTTCAGATCCGGATTGTCTTCGTCGGCAATCAGGGTTTTCACTTTGTTGGCTGCTGCTTCGGTAAATTCCAGCGGCACAGCTACGTCATCACTCATCTTATGCTCCCATGAATACTGCTATTGGGTAAAATTCACCCAATTCTTTTCGTCATTATCTAATACCCTGGTAATTCATTCAAGTATTCTGCGCGGCGGCCCGCTCCGCCTCTTGTTTTGCCAGGGTACGCGCGAGGATGGTGGAGTATAGCGGTTTTCCACCCAGGAACTGGGCTAATAGTGTCGCCCCGAGACAGGTAATGATCATTGGCAAAATGAGCTGGTAATTGTCCGTCATCTCCAGCACCAGCACGATCCCGGTCAACGGCGCGCGCAGGGAGGCGGCCAGCAGCGCCCCCATTCCGGCTACCGCAAAGGTCCCTGCATCAAGGTGATAGGCGGGAAAGCCCGCTTCAGCCGCCATACCAAACGCGGTGCCCAACAAGGTTCCCAGCGCCAGCATCGGGGCGAATATCCCGCCGGGCGCGCCGGAGGAGAAGCACAGCACCGTAGTGATGACGCGGGAGATAAACATAAACAGCAGCAGACCCACGCTGAAGTTCCCTGCCGCCGCAATGGGGATCAGCCCGAAGCCGCCGCCCGCGGCATTTGGCTCGATAAACCCGAGCACGCCACAGATTCCGCCAAGCAGGCCGCCCATCAGCACCCATTTAGTCGTATTCCCACCGTGAATACGCTGGAACATATCCTGAGCGCGCAGGATAAAGGTGTTAAACAGCGGTCCCACCACGCCAAAAATCATGCCGAGGATCAGGTAAAGCCACAGGGTGTTAACCGGCGCGTTGGTCAGTTTACCCACCTCAATGACCGCCCCTTCGCCATTAAAGAGGCGAAACACAATGCTCGACATAATGACGCCGGTAAACACCGCTTTAATGGAGATCAGGTTGTAGCGAAACTGCGCGCGCATCTCTTCGATGATAAACAAAATGCCCGCCAGCGGCGCGTTAAAGGCCGCCGACAGCCCCGCCGCCGCACCGGTTGCCAGCAGCGTATGGCGCGCTTCGGCGCTGCGCATCCGAAAGAGATCGCCCACCATCCGGCCGACGTTCCCGCCCAGCTGAACCGTGGGTCCTTCCCGGCCAAGAACCATCCCCGCGCCCAGCGTACCCATGCCGCCGATAAATTTCACCGGAATGACTCGCCACCAGCGCACAGGGCGCAGCTCCTCCAGCGCCCCTTCAATTTCCGGGATGCCGGACCCGCCCGCCTCCGGCGCAAATTTACGCACCAGAAAATACCCCACCATGGCAAACAGCGCCGACAGCCCGAACGCCGCAACCCAGACCAGCCATCGGCTGTCGGCGAAACCGGCCACGGTTCCCACTCGCCAGTTGAGTACGGCATTAACCGCTTTTTCAAACGCCACGCCCACCAGACCAGCGAGCGTTCCCACCACGGCAGCGGCCAGCAGGATCGCCAGCGGCGTTTTATCGCGATTGAGCAGCCGACGAATACTGATTCGATGCTGGGCGCGCGTAAACTGTTGTTCTTCAAAAGACGGAGAATCTGATTTCATGTCCTGTACTTATTCGTCATACAAAAGCCGCGTGGATTTTACCAGAGACTGCCCCACCGTCTCCTGAAAATTACTTAACAAATCTTAAAGCATTACCAGGCTAAAAATTTCATAACCTTCCCCGAATCACTTAGAATAGTGGGCTTAATCATTTTATACGAACCAGGAACGACGCCATGAGCAAGTCTGAAAACCTCTACAGTGCAGCCCGCGAGCTTATTCCGGGTGGCGTGAACTCACCTGTTCGCGCCTTTACCGGCGTGGGCGGCACGCCGCTGTTTATCGAACGTGCTGACGGCGCGTATCTGTATGATGTCGATGGCAAAGCCTATATCGATTACGTCGGCTCCTGGGGCCCGATGGTGCTGGGGCACAACCATCCGGCCATTCGTAACGCGGTAATTGAAGCCGCCCAGCGCGGCCTGAGCTTCGGTGCGCCTACCGAAATGGAAGTGAAGATGGCGGAACTGGTCACCGAGCTGGTCCCGACCATGGACATGGTGCGCATGGTGAACTCCGGTACCGAAGCCACCATGAGCGCCATCCGCCTGGCGCGCGGTTTTACCGGCCGCGATAAAATCATCAAGTTCGAAGGCTGCTACCACGGCCACGCGGACTGCCTGCTGGTGAAAGCGGGTTCCGGCGCGCTGACGCTCGGCCAGCCAAACTCGCCTGGCGTGCCTGCGGATTTCGCGAAGCATACCCTGACCTGCACCTACAACGATCTGAACACCGTTCGCGCGGCGTTCGAGCAGTATCCGCAGGAGATCGCCTGCATCATCGTTGAGCCGGTTGCGGGCAACATGAACTGTATCCCACCGCAGCCTGACTTCCTGCCGGGCCTGCGCGCCCTGTGCGATGAGTTCGGCGCGCTGCTGATCATCGACGAAGTGATGACCGGCTTCCGCGTGGCGCTGGCGGGCGCCCAGTCTTATTACGGCGTGGAGCCGGACCTCACCTGCCTGGGTAAAATCATCGGCGGCGGCATGCCGGTCGGCGCGTTCGGTGGTCGTAAGGACGTCATGGAAGCGCTGGCACCAACCGGCCCGGTTTACCAGGCGGGCACGCTCTCCGGCAACCCTATCGCCATGGCGGCGGGTTTTGCCTGCCTGACCGAAGTGGCGCAGCCAGGTATTCACGAAACCCTGACCGACCGGACCACGCAGCTGGCAAACGGCCTGCTGGAAGCGGCAGAAGAGGCCGGCATTCCGCTGGTGGTTAACCACGTAGGCGGGATGTTCGGGATTTTCTTCACCGAGGCGAAAACCGTGACCCGCTATCAGGACGTGGTGAAGTGCGACGTTGAACGCTTCAAGCGCTTCTTCCACCTGATGCTGGAAGAAGGCGTGTACCTGGCACCGTCCGCATTCGAGGCGGGCTTTATGTCCGTGGCGCACAGCGAAGAAGATATCAACAACACCATCGACGCGGCGCGTAAGGTGTTTGCGAAGCTCTAAGAGCATTGCCGGGTGGTGCTAACGCTTACCCGGCCTACGGTGTTCTCCCTCTCCCCGTGGGAGAGGGCATCAAGCCGCACTTGACTACCGACTCTGCTTTCTCAACAGATAAATAAAATACGGCGCACCAATAAAGGTCGACAGCAGCCCCGCCGGGATCTGATACGGGAACAGCACCATTCTTCCGCACCAGTCTGCAAACACCAGCATCACCCCGCCCGTGAGGGCCGACATGACGATATGCGGCATCGTCCGGCGGAACCCCATCATTCTGGCGATATGCGGCGCCATTAACCCCACAAAACTCAGCGGGCCAATCGTCATGGTGGCCGTCGCCGTCAGGCACGCGGCGAGCAGCAGCAGCGCTACACGCGCTGGCGTCAGCGCCATGCCCACCGCACGTGCGGTTTCACCGCCGAGCGGCAGAATAGTCAGCCAGCGTCGGCACAGCGGCACCATCGCCAGCAGCACGACCATCACGATCCCGGACCCGATCGCCTGGCTGCCGGTCGCGCCGTACGTTGAGCCGGATATCCAGGTCAGGATCTTCGCCATACGCGGATCGCCGCTTGCCTGCAGCATCATCAGCAGCATGGTGAACGCGGTGCTGAGCGCCATCCCCGCCAGCAGCATGCGGTGCGGTGAAAACCCGCCTCGACCGGCGGCAATCAGGATAATCAGCAGCGTAACCGCCGCCCCGAGACTGCCGGCAGGCATCAGCCAGCCAAACGCATTGCCCGGCACAAAGAACAGCATCAGCACCACGCCAAAGGCGGCGCCAGAGCTGATCCCAAGCACTTCCGGGCTCGCCATCGGGTTGCCGGTCAGACGCTGAATAATGCACCCCGCCACCGCCAGCATTACCCCTGCAATCAGCGCAGCAAAGATACGCGGCCAGCGCCACTGCAGCAGGTCGTTGAGTAAATCGCCCGTTGCCCAGTGCCAGCCCGCGGCATCGCGACCGAATGAGAGCGCCGCGAACGAGGCAATAATCAGCACCGCCAGCCCGGCAAGGCTAAACCACAGTACCGACTGACGTTCAGCATGGACTTTATCGCCCGCATCCATCGCCGGCGCGCTCATGCTGCGCAGACGCGGCAGCAGCCAAAGCAGCAGCGGCGCACCGATAAGCGCCGTGACCGAGCCGGTAGAGACTTCCCGCCACACCCGCGCCAGCCAGAGAATAAGCTGATCGGAAAGCCAGAGGATCAGCGCCCCAATCAGCGAGGCCAGCAGCAGACGCGCCAGCAAACGACGCGCCCCAAGCATTTTCGCCAGCAGCGGCGCAAACAGGCCGATAAACCCGATGATGCCAACCGCATTCACCAGCAGGGCGCTCAATACAATCGCCAGCGTCAGCGCCGCCAGTCGAGCCAGCGACAGCGCCAGCCCCAGGTTACGCGCCACGCCATCATCCAGTCCCATCAGCGTCAGGGGACGCAGGAGCAGCAGCGTCAGCACGACACCGCCAGCCAGCTGCGGCCACAGGCGCAGCACAACGCTCCAGTCGGTTTGGGTGAGCGTACCGGTACTCCACAGGAACATGCTTTGCAGCCGATCGTGGTGGAAAAGCACCAGCAGCTGGTTAATGGCGCCACAGTAGAGGCTCACCACCAGCCCGGCCAGGATAAGCGTTACCGGAGAAAGGCGTTTACCCCAGGCCACGCCAAAGACCAGTGCGCCCACTACGCACGCCCCCGCGAGTGCCGCAAACTGCGAGGTTAACGCTCCCGGCAGCGCCCACAGCGTGGTGATAGTGATCCCAAGCTGTGCGCCGGTCGCGACGCCGAGCGTGGTTGGCTCCGCCAGCGGGTTACGTAACACCTGCTGGAACAGCACGCCCACCAGTCCTAAACCGGCACCGACTAAAAGAGAGATTGCCAGACGCGGCAGCAGGCTGTAGTGGAACAGCATCTGCTGAATATTGTCGATATCCGGCGAGGCCAGCGCGGCTCCCCATTGCGCGCGCGGTAACGCGGCAGAGAGGTTGAACCCGGTTAACGCCAGCGCGGCAAGAAAAATCAGCATCAGCAGAAGCGCCGGGAAACGGGCAATACGCGTATTCATGCTTTACCTCCCAGGGCGTTATCCAGCACGCGGGCAAAATGCATCGCCGACAGCGTCGCGCCGTAGAACCAGACCGCCGGAGCGCGCTGGAAGCGCCGCTCGCGCACAAACGGCATCGCCTGCCAGAGCGGGGTCGCCATCAGGGTTTGCATGTCGCGCTCGTTGCCGTGATCGAAGCACAGCACATCCACATCGCGAAACGCCGCGAGGCGATCGATACCCACAGCGGTACTGCCCCAGAACGTCATCTCCCCTTCCCAGGCGTTGCGAATGCCGAAGCTGTCCAGCACCTCCTGGAACAGGCAGTTTTTACCAAAGACCAGCATATGGCGGGCATCCAGCAGCGTCACCATCAGCAGCGGACGATCGCCCCGGTGAGCAAAACGCGGCTTCAGGGAGTCGATCAGGGCATTAAATTCGTCGAGATGCCGTTTGGCCTCCGCTTCCCGGTTAAGGAAATGCGCCATCTCGCCAATCGAATTTTTCGCTACGGCCAGCGGTTTTTTACCGTCGCTGAAAGCGAATCCGCGCCCGGGCGCAATGCGCGCCATCACCTCTTCTGACGGACCGTAGCCCGCGGACCAGAACAGGAACGAGGGTTTCATCTGGGTGAGCAGCTCGAGGTTTGGCTCCGTACGCAGGCCGACGTCGATCACCGAGTCCGGCAGCTTCGGCTCGTTCACCCAGAGGTTATAGTTGGGAATGTCCGCGACGCCGTAGGGCGTAACGCCGAGCGCCATCATCAGCTCGACCGGCAACCACTCCAGCGCCACTATGCGGTGCGGATCGACGGCGGCGGCACGCGCCGTATTCATTTTTAACAGCAGCGGTGAGAGGGCCATCGCCGTCAGCAGGCGACGGCGGCTAATGCGCATGTTGTCCAGCATCAGTACACGAAGCTCACCGGTGCAGCCCCGGCCGGGTGAGGCAGAATACCCATCGGAATACCATAAATCTGTTCCAGCGTTTCGCTGCGCATCAGCTCGGACGGCGTTCCCTGCGCAATCATTTCGCCGCCGCGCAGCGCAACAAGGTAATCGCAGTAGCGTGCCGCCATGTTGATATCATGCAGCACCGCAATCACCGTCAGACCGCGCTGCTGGCTTAAGCGGTGCACCAGCGCCAGAACATCGACCTGATGGGCGATATCAAGTGCTGAGGTGGGTTCGTCGAGGAGCAGGCAGCGGCTGTCCTGGGCCACCAGCATTGCAATCCACGCGCGCTGCCGTTCACCGCCGGACAGGCTATCCACCAGACGGTGCGCCAGCGGCTTAAGCCCGACCAGCGCAATCGCCTCTTCCACTTTCTCTCTGTCGGCCACGCCAAAGCGTCCAAGCGCGCCATGCCACGGATAACGCCCAATCGCCACCAGCTCTCGCACCGTCATCCCCTCAGCCTGCGGCAGCTGCTGCGGCAGATACGCCACTTTGCGGGCAAAGGCTTTACTGCTCCAGCTCTCCAGCGGTTGGTCATCCAGCAGGATGTCGCCTTCTGACGGCGGCTGATGTCGTCCCAGCATCTTGAGCAGCGTGGACTTACCGGAACCGTTGTGACCAATCAGGCCAGTGACTTTACCTGCGGGAAACGTCAAAGAGAGCGGATGCAGCAAGGTGCGCCCGGGTACGCGAAAGGAGAGATGGTTGAGCGTAAAGGTGGTGTCGGGTTGCGTTTGATTATCCTGCATATCAGCCAACTTAAATAAAAAGGGCACGGCGAACCGTGCCCAAAGAGAGATTAGAAGCGGAAGGTCGCGGTAGCAACAACCTGACGTCCTGCTCCCCAGTAGCAGGCATATTCGCTGTAGCAGCTGGAGACGTATTCGCGATCGAAGATGTTGTTCACGTTGACGCCGACAGAAGAGCCGGGAAGTCCAAAGCGTGCCAGATCGTATTTCACGGTGGCATCCGCCAGGGCATAGCCCGCGACGTTGAACGACTGGTAGGCTTTTGGCGACGAGGCAGAGTAATAGGACACGGTGTTACCAATGTAACGGGTGCCAGCCCCTACCGTCAGACCGCTCAACGCCGTCTCATGGAAGGTATAATCTGCCCACAGAGACGCCATATTGCGCGGCACTTCCGCCGGACGACGGCCTTCATACCAGGTATCGTGCGTGTATTTGGCATCAGTAAAGCTATAGGAAGCCGTCACGTTCACGTTGGCAGAGACGGCAGCTTTCGCTTCCAGTTCGAAACCGCGAGAGCGAATTTCACCGCCCTGCACGCTAAAGCCGCTGGTCGGGTTCGCCGGATCGGCCGTCAGGTTGTTGTTTTTGGTTAACTGATAAACAGCAGCCGTGACCACAACAGGCAGATCTTTCGGTACGTATTTCACGCCCGCTTCATACTGCTTGCCGCGTGCAGGATCGAACGGTTTGCCGCCCTGAGTGGTACCCGAAATCGGTTCGAACGATTCGCTATAGCTGAAATAAGGCGTGATGCCGTTGTCGAACAGGTAGTTAATCCCGCCGCGCCACGTGAATGCCTGATCGTTGATTTCCGCGGTAGTACCGGTTGTACGCGTCAGTGCTGAGGTTTTCGCAAAGTCATAGCGGCCACCCATTGTGAGTACCCACTTATCCCATTCAGCCTGATCCTGCGCATAAAGGCCGGTTTGTTCCTGACGGTTGAGTACTTTGTAAAGGTAGTAAACGTCGACATTTGGATTGCCGTACGCAGGCTTCGTCATACTGATGGGATCGGCCGTGCCGTAGTCAGCATCAATATCATTACGCATGCGGAGGTAATCAACGCCCGTCAACAGGGTATGATCCACTGCACCCGTCGCGAATTTGGACTGAAGCTGAGTATCAACGGTAAACGAGTTGAGGTCCTCATCGGAGCGCACATACGCGCGGCTGATCTGAGCCGGTGCAATATAGCCGTTACCGTAGACGGAACGGTAAAGCGTATTGATTTTGGTGTAGCGCAGGTTTTGACGCACGGTAAAGGTGTCATCAAACTGATGCGAGAAGCTGTAACCCACCATTTTCTGACGACGGGAGATCTTGTTATCTTCTTCACCTTCGTTGAAATCGGTCGGCAGCTTGTGTGCTTTGCCGTTGGCATCGTAGTAAGGCACAACGGTACCTTCCCGCGGCAGCCAGCCGTAATAGCCTGCATCCGGATCGCTCTGGAAGTTGCTCAGGAAAGTAAAATCGGTTTTATCGTCAGGACGCCAGCTGAAAGCAGGTGCAATGGCGTAGCGGGAAGATTTCACCATCTCCTGCTGCGCATTTTCGCTGCGCCCCAGACCGGTCAGACGGTATGACCACACGCCGTCATCATCAATCGCATCGCTGAAATCAAACCCGGTCTGCCACAGGTTATCGGTACCCATTTTGAACTGAATTTCTTTCAGTGGCTCGGTGGTTGGGCGCTTGCTGACCATGCTGACCACGCCGCCCGGGTGGCTTTTACCGTACAGAACGGACGTTGGGCCACGCAGCAGCTCGACGCGCTCAAGGAAATACGGATCCATGGACGCTTCAGAATAGTTATCTCCCTGCAGCTTCATCCCGTCCAGATACTGGTTAGTATTCACGGTACTGGAGGTGGTGAACCCACGAATAGAAACAACGTCATACGTTGTTGACGCCCCGCGTGTTGCGAACACGCTCGGCGTATAGGCCAGCGCCTGTTTAACCGTCCCCGGCTGCTTCATGTCCATCTCTTCACGGGTGACGACAGAAATAGACTGCGGGGTTTTCTCAATCGGGGTATCGGTCTTGGTCGCGGTGGCGGTGCGTTTAGCCGCAATCGTGGGTGCCGGTCCCCAGGCACTTTCCTGTGCCGCAGGTGCTGCGGTTACCGTAATGGTTTCTTCTTTTTTCGGGGTTTCGGCAGCATGTGTATAAGCCGACATGCCGGCAACCGCTGTGGCGACGACGACCGCGATTTTACGCAGCGACGTATTGATTGGCTGAGCAGTATTGGAAAGCGCCATGGTGTATCTCTGATGGAAAAGTGAATGATAACGTAAACGAGAATTATTATTATGACCGCAGCATAATAGGCGAAACGCTGACTGCATAGCAAGCAGTAAGCGGCCCTACGAGAATTAAGGGTTTAAGAAATAACCAGGAGAGAACGAAGGGTTAATCAATATTAAAAAGAGGGTTAAAAAAAGGGGGGAATGGGTAAAAAAATCCCCCCTTGCGGGGGGACCTCACGCGGTTAGTTACCGCCGAACATATCTTTAATCCAGCCTGCGACACCATCGCTGTCTTTCTTCTCGTTCTGCTGCTGCGGCTGTTGCTGCTGCGGCTGCTGTGGCTGAGAAGACTGCTCGAACGGGTTACCCGTTGGCTGTTCTGGCTGGCTTTGCTGGCACAGGGAATCCGGGTTGGTTGTCCAGACCGGCAGAGTACGCATTCCGCCGCCGCAGACGAAGTTACCGGAGCTGTCCACGCCCATATCGACGATATCTTCCGGCGCAACCAGGTTCAGCGGCACCGGGGACTGATTCGCCAGATAGCGCTGGTAAATCGACATCGCCCCGCTCGCGCCGTACAGCTTGGTCGGCTGGTTGTTGTCGCGGCCTACCCAGGTGATCACCACTTCACGACCATCAATACCGGCAAACCAGGTATCAACGTTGTTGTTGGTGGTCCCGGTTTTACCCGCCAGATGCAGGCCCGGATACTTCGCCCCCAGCTGACGGCCGGTACCGCGCTGCACCACCTGCTGCATCGTCCACAGCGTCATATAGGCCGCCTGCGCAGGAACGGCACGTTCCGCCTGCGGGAAGCTCTGATACAGCACGGAGCCATCTTCGGCAATCACCGAACGCAGGGCGGAGAGCGGCGCGCGGTTACCGCCGCTGGCGATCGTCTGGAACGCCTGCGCCACTTCGATCGGCGTCAGGTTGAGCGCACCCAGGATCATCGCCGGTACCGGGTGCAGCTGATCTTTCGCCACGCCCAGCTTCTGCCAGGTATCGACAATCGCTGGCAGACCCAGCGACATGCCCAGGTTCACCGTCGGCACGTTCATGGAGCGCGTCAACGCATCCACCAGCATCACCTGACCGCTAAACTGCTTGTCGTCGTTCTGCGGTGACCACACCTGGCCGTTAGGCTGGCGCAGGGAGATCGGCGCATCCGCAATCCAGGTATTGAGACGATACTGGTTTGGCTGACTCAGGGCAGTGAGATAGGTTGCCGGTTTTGCCAGAGAGCCGATCGAGCGACGCGCCTGCATGGCACGGTTATAGCCAGCAAACTGCGGCTCGGCACCGCCCACCATCGCACGAACTTCGCCGGAGTTACGGTCAACCACCACCATCGCGGTTTCAAGATCGGAGAGCTTACGCTGTTTCTTCAGCGCCGGAATGCCTTCCACCGCCGCTTTTTCTGCCGCATCCTGCGCCACGGAGTCAAAGGTCGTAAAGATCTTCACGCCGGAGAGGTCTTTCACCTTATCGCCAAGCTTGCTCTGCAGCTCCTGACGCACCAGCTGCATAAACGCAGGCTGAGGCGAGATCACCCCGCCGCGCGGCTGCACGCCGAGCGGACGTGCGCTCAGCATGTCGTACAGCTCCTGGTCAATCACCTGCTGCTGTTGCAGCAGACGCAGAACGAGGTTACGACGCTCAAGGGCCAGTTTCGGGTTACGCCACGGGTTATAGATGGACGCCCCTTTCACCATGCCCACCAGCAGCGCCTGCTGATCCAGGCTCAACTCTTCGACCGGACGACCAAAGTAGTACAGGCTCGCCAGCGGGAAGCCGCGGATTTCGTTGTCGCCGCTCTGACCGAGGTACACCTCGTTCATATACAGCTCAAGGATACGATCCTTGCTGTAGCGCGCATCCATCAGCACGGCCATATACGCTTCGTTCGCTTTACGCCAGTAAGAGCGCTCGCTGGAGAGGAACAGGTTCTTCACCAGCTGCTGGGTCAGCGTACTTGCCCCCTGCACGGTACGGCCCGCGGTCAGGTTCGCCAGGACCGCACGGCCAATCGAGTAGAGGCTGATGCCGTCATGCTCGTAGAAGTGGCGGTCTTCGGTTGCCAGCAGGGTATCAACCAGCAGATCCGGGAAGCCGTTACGCGCCACGAACAGACGCTGTTCGCCGTTCGCCGACGAGAGCATGGTGATCAGGCGGGGATCGAGACGGAAGAAACCGAACTGACGGTTGTTATCCATGTTCTCGATGGTATCCAGACGATCGCCGTCAAAGGTCAGACGCGCGCGCACCTGACCCTCTTTGCTGTCCGGGAAATCAAACGGACGGCGGATCATCTCAATGCTGTTGGCCTGCACGGTAAATTCGCCAGGGCGCGTCATTTTTGACACCTGACGATACTGGGTGGCTTCCAGCAGTTTTACCATTTCGTTTTTCGTGATGGACATATCTGGCTCAAGGTTCACCATACGGCCATACACGGCCGCAGGTAACTGCCAGACTTTACCGTCGATACGGCTGCGGATCTTCTGATCCAGATAGACGCCGTAAATTGCCATCAGCACAACAAAAACAATAAAGAGCTTCAGCAGCAGCCAGAACCAGCCGCGTTTGCCCCGAGGCTTGCGCCCTTTGCCTTTCCCTTTACGCGGCATCGGTTCTTCATCCTCATCATCGTCTTCATAGTCATCGTCATAGTCCTCATCTCTGAGGCGACGACGGCTTACCTTTTCTTTCGCCGGACGCGTTGGTCTTCCCTTACGTCCTATTGGCTCGCGGTCATTCCCCGCCATGCTTTTTCTCCGCAACTTTCAGGCGCAAGGGCCCGATTCTCTTTTCTTCCACCGGTCTGTGAAAGAAGAAATCTCTCAAAATTAGTTCTCCCTCTCCCTGTGGGAGAGGGCCGGGGTGAGGGCATCAGGCCGCACATCCCTATCAGGAATACTTCTTCGTCCGCTTCGTCGGCGCCGTATTCGCCGGATCGTCCGGCCAGACGTGTTTGGGGTACCGCCCTTTCATCTCTTTTTGCACGTCACGGTAGCTCCCCGCCCAGAACGCCCCCAAATCGCGAGTGATCTGCAAGGGTCGATGCGCAGGCGACAGCAGTTCAAGCACCAACGGCACGCGCCCTTCAGCGATAGACGGCGTGGTTGCCTCACCAAACATCTCCTGCATTCGAACCGCCAGCGCCGGCGGATTATCCTCATGATAACGGATGGCAATCCGGCTTCCGGTCGGCACAGTGTAATGCCCTGGCAGTTCACTATCCAGACGTTGACGCAATGACCAGTCCAGTAAATTCTGTAACGCGACCTTAACATCAAGCGCTTTCAGCGCCCGCAGGGAGTGTACGCCGCTCATCTGCGGCAGTAGCCAGGCCTCCAGCGACGCGAGTAACGTTTCGTCATCCACCGCTGGCCAGGCGTACTCCGGCAACCAGCGAGCGGCGCAGTGCAGGCGAATGCGGTACTGCTCAGCCTCCGGCGTCCAGTTCAGCACGCTGAGCCCTTTTTCCCGAATGCCGTTCAGCATAGCCTGATGGAGCTCGTCTTCCGACGGCTTCGCCAGCGGCTTCGTTCCAAGCGTCAGTTTGCCAATCTGGCTACGACGAAACGCCTTCAGCGTGCCCTGGGCGTCATCCCACTCGACGATGTCCGATTGCTGGAGCAGATGCGGACAGGTACGGGTCAGGGCGTCAATATCGACGGCAATCGCCTGCAGGATACGCGCATCCGGAGAGTTGCTCCCCTGCAACAGGAGCGGCGCAATCAGCCACTCATGACGCGTCAGGGCATCATCGCTGTCCAGCATCGCCCCCATACCGTTTACCAGCTGGTAGCGACCGTCCAGCCCGCGCCGACGCGCAATCCGGTCCGGAAACGCCTGCGCTAACAGCCGGGAGAGGCTCTCACTGTCTGGCACGCCGCCGCGGCTGTTAAGCCGCTTACAGAGCTGCTGCGCCCGCTGCTGCCAGTTCCCCTGATTGCGCGAAAACGCCTGCCCCAGATCGCTACTGCCTCCGCGCGGCGGCTCCTCAAGGATAGCCGCCAGTTTGGCCGCCGTGGCAATCTCATCTTCCCCCTGCGCGGCCATCAGCATCGCGGCCAGACGCGGATCGTTGCCCAGTGCCGCCATTTTCTGGCCGCGTACCGTCAGACGTTCGCCTTCCAGCGCACCAAGCTGGGTCAACAGGTTGCGCGCAGCGGTGAGGTTCACGGCTGGCGGGGAATCAAGCCAGGTAAGCTGTCCAGGATCCGGGCAGCCCCACTGCAGCAGATCCATCACCAGGCCAGACAAATCGCTTTGTAAAATTTCCGGTGTGCTTTGCTGCGCCGCACGTTCAGCCTGCTCTGCGCTGGTCAGATGCAGGCAGATACCCGGCTCAAGTCGCCCCGCGCGGCCCGCGCGCTGCACCATTGATGCCTGGCTGATGCGCTGCGTCAGGAGTTTAGTCAGCCCGGTGCGCGGGTCAAAGCTTGCCACCCTCTCCTGCGCGCTATCGACCACCAGGCGAATACCTTCGATGGTCAAACTGGTTTCAGCAATATTGGTTGCCAGTACCACCTTGCGCTGTCCAACCGGGGCAGGAAGGATAGCTTTACGCTGCTCCTGCAGCGACAGCGCGCCGTAGAGCGGGCAGAGCAGTACATCACCGCCTACGCGAGAGGAAAGCTGCTCCTGCACGCGCTGGATCTCCCCGACGCCCGGCAAAAACAGCAGCAGCGAGCCGGGTTCCTGACGCAGCAGTTCTGCGGTGGCAATGGCGACCGCTTCGTCAAAACGCTGATGGGAGGGAAGCGGTTGATAGCGGCGTTCAACTGGAAACGCCCGCCCTTCAGAGCTGATGACAGGCGCATCGGGTAGCGCCTGCCGTAGCCGCGCATTGTCCAGCGTGGCCGACATTATCAGCAGCCGGAGATCGTCACGCAGTCCCTGCTGAACGTCCAGCAACAGCGCGAGGGCCAGATCCGCCTGCAGGCTGCGCTCGTGAAATTCATCCAGGATCACCAGCCCGACGCCGGTCAGCTCCGGATCGTTTTGCAGCATGCGGGTGAGAATGCCCTCGGTGACCACCTCAAGGCGCGTTGTCGGACCCACGCAGGTCTCGGCGCGCATCCTGTACCCTACCGTTTCGCCCGGTTTTTCTTTCAGCAGTTCCGCGAGGCGCTGCGCCACGTTGCGTGCGGCCAGCCTGCGCGGCTCCAGCAGGATAATTTTCCCGCTGATGTTCCCCTCTTTCAGAATCTGCAGCGGCAGCCAGGTGGACTTACCCGCCCCCGTCGGGGCATTCAGCAAAACCTGCGGGGAATGGCGTAAGGCAGCGAGAAGGTCAGGAAGAACAACGGCGACCGGCAATGAGGACACTAACAGCTCCAGAGGGTTAACATTCGTCGGCGTACATTGTAGCATCGGCGCATATCATTACCGAGTCCTCCGTATGCCTGAGTCGAAACGGCTGTTTTTTGCCATTGAATTGCCCACCCCCTTACAGCGTCAAATTGTTCGCTGGCGCGCTGACCACTTCCCGCCGAAGGCCGGTCGCCCTGTCGCGGCGGCCAACCTGCACCTGACGCTGGCCTTTTTGGGCGACGTCAGTGCCGAAAAACAGCGGGCGCTAGCCGCCCTGGCAGGGCGTATTGCCCAGCCGGAATTTACGCTGCACCTCGACGACGCGGGCCAGTGGCTGCGTTCGCGCGTGGTCTGGCTGGGTACGCGACAGCCTCCGCGCGGATTATTACAGCTGGCGAACATGCTGCGCGCGCAGGCGGCGCGCAGCGGCTGTTATCAAAGCCCACAGCCGTTTCATCCGCACATCACCCTGCTGCGCGATGCCGGTCAGGCCGTTGCCATCCCGCCGCCGGGTTTTCACTGGGCCTTTCAGGTCAACACATTCGCGCTTTATGAATCCGTCTTTATCCAGGGACGCACCCGCTATACGCCGCTACAGCGCTGGACGCTGGGCGACACCGAAAGGAATTCTGATGAAGTTTAGTCCTCCCCTGCAGCACGCTACGCTTGTCCAACGCTACAAACGCTTCCTCGCCGATGTGATCACGCCAGAAGGCGAACAGCTCACCCTGCACTGCCCCAATACCGGTGCCATGACGGGCTGTGCGACGCCGGGTGACAGGGTCTGGTATTCCACATCAGAAAATACTAAACGCAAATATGCTCATACCTGGGAAATGACCGAAACCCAAAACGGGGCATTTATTTGCGTTAATACCCTGCGCGCCAATCAGTTAGTTAAGGAAGCGCTGACCCATGGCGTTATTCCCGAACTGGTTGGTTATGGCACGCATAAAAGCGAAGTGAAATATGGCGATGAAGGCAGCAGAATTGACTTCATGTTACAGGCGGAAGACAGGCCGGAGTGCTATATTGAAGTAAAATCAGTGACGTTAGCGGAACAGGAAAATGGCTACTTCCCGGATGCGGTAACGCTACGTGGCCAGAAGCATCTGCGAGAGCTAATGAGTGTTGCGGCGGCGGGCAAACGCGCCGTATTGCTGTTTGCGGTATTGCATTCAGCCATTGAACGTTTCTCCCCTGCCCGCCATATTGATCCTAAATACGCGCAATTGTTGAATGAGGCACAAAAGCAGGGGGTAGAGGTTTTCGCTTATAAAGCGGAACTTTCTGCCGATAATATGACTCTGAGATCCTCTCTTCCCATTGTCTTATAAGGGATTAGACGATTGACTATTAAGTGTTCTGGCCGCGTGCGCAAATACGCTTTTCCTCACAGGCTTGTCAAGTGTTACGTTTAGATAATTGCCATACGGAAAAGCATCTGCTATTTATAGCGACCTGATTTTTCCCCCAACACGGGGATCGATAGTGCGTGTTAAGGAGAAGCAACATGCAAGAAGGGCAAAACCGTAAAACATCGTCCCTGAGTATTCTCGCCATCGCTGGGGTGGAGCCGTATCAAGAGAAACCGGGCGAAGAGTATATGAACGAAGCCCAGCTGGCGCACTTCAAGCGTATTCTTGAAGCATGGCGTAATCAACTCAGGGATGAAGTCGATCGCACCGTTACTCATATGCAGGATGAAGCTGCTAACTTCCCGGATCCGGTAGACCGTGCCGCTCAGGAAGAAGAGTTCAGCCTCGAACTGCGTAACCGTGACCGCGAACGCAAACTGATCAAAAAGATCGAGAAAACGCTGAAAAAAGTCGAAGACGAAGATTTTGGCTACTGCGAATCCTGCGGTGTTGAAATTGGCATTCGTCGCCTGGAAGCGCGTCCAACCGCCGATCTGTGCATCGACTGCAAAACGCTGGCCGAAATCCGCGAAAAACAGATGGCCGGTTAACACCAGCGCTGTTTACACACTCCAAAGGCGGGAGTCTCTCCCGCCTTGTTACTGTTGATATGTCTGAATCACACTATATTGGGCGCTTCGCGCCATCTCCTTCCGGTGAATTACACTTCGGCTCATTAATTGCCGCGCTCGGCAGCTACCTGCAGGCTCGCGCCCGTCAGGGAAAATGGCTCGTCCGCATTGAAGATATTGACCCTCCGCGTGAAGTTCCCGGTGCAGCAGAGACGATTCTGCGTCAGCTGGAACATTACGGTCTTCACTGGGATGACGAGGTTCTCTGGCAGTCAACACGTCACGAGGCGTATCGGGAACGTCTGGTCTGGCTTCGCGCTCAGGGGCTTTCCTATAACTGCACCTGCACCCGCGCGCGTATTCAGAGCGCAGGCGGCGTCTATGACGGCCACTGCCGCACGTTGAACAACGCTCCTGAAAATGCCGCCGTGCGAATACTGCAGCGCTCGCCGGTGACGCGCTTTAACGATTTACTCTCCGGTGAGATTCATGCCGATGAACGTCTGGCGCGTGAGGATTTTATTATTCACCGTCGCGATGGCCTGTTCGCCTACAACCTGGCCGTGGTGGTGGACGATCATTTCCAGGGCGTGACGGAAATTGTGCGCGGGGCGGATCTGGTCGAGCCCACCGTACGGCAAATCTCGCTGTATCACCAGTTTGGCTGGACGGCACCGGACTATATTCATCTGCCGCTGGCGGTTAATGCGCAGGGCTTAAAATTATCAAAGCAGAACCACGCCCCGGCCCTGCCAGACGGCGATCCGCGTCCTGTTTTGATCGACGCGCTGCGTTTTCTCAACCAGAATGTAACCAACGAATGGCAGGATCTGCGTATTGACGAACTGCTGAAAATGGCCATCGCCAACTGGACGCTCAGGGCTGTGCCAAAAATCCAGCATTCTCAAATGCGTTGCGCTGAGCTATGATTAGCCGCTTTTTTCATAACAAAACACACTACGAGGTGTACCATTTTTACCCGAGTCGCTAATTTTTGCCGTAAAGTGCTAAGCTGCGAAGAGAGCATGGCGAATGATGCTATTGCACAGCCACACATGTCGGTTATTCCGCGTGAGCAGCACTCTATTTCCCGCAAAGATATCAGTGAAAATGCCCTCAAGGTACTCTATCGTCTGAATAAAGCGGGCTACGAGGCCTATCTCGTCGGCGGTGGGGTGCGTGATTTACTGCTGGGCAAAAAACCGAAAGATTTCGACGTGACGACCAGCGCCACGCCTGAGCAGGTGCGCAAATTATTCCGCAACTGTCGTCTCGTTGGCCGCCGCTTCCGTCTGGCTCACGTGATGTTTGGGCCGGAAATTATCGAAGTGGCGACCTTCCGCGGCCACCACGAAGCGGGCGCATCCGATCGCACCACGTCGCAGCGCGGCCAGAACGGTATGCTGCTGCGCGACAACATCTTCGGCTCTATCGAAGAAGATGCCCAGCGTCGCGACTTCACCATCAACAGCCTCTATTACAGCGTGGCGGATTTCACCGTGCGCGATTACGTCGGCGGCATGCAGGACCTGAAAGAAGGTCTGATCCGCCTGATCGGCACGCCGGAAACGCGCTACCGTGAAGATCCCGTGCGTATGCTGCGCGCCGTGCGTTTCGCCGCCAAGCTCAATATGCGCATCAGCCCGGAAACGGCCGAGCCGATCCCGCGTCTGGCGACGCTGATTAACGACGTGCCGCCTGCTCGCCTGTTCGAAGAAGCGCTGAAGCTGCTGCAGGCCGGCCACGGTTTTGAAACCTATAATCTTCTGCGCGAATACAACCTGTTCCAGCCGCTGTTCCCGACCATTACCCGCTACTTCACCGAAAACGGTGACAGCCCAATGGAGCGGATGATTGCGCAGGTGCTGAAGAATACCGATACCCGCATTCGCAACGACATGCGCGTGAACCCGGCGTTCCTGTTTGCCGCGATGTTCTGGTATCCGCTGCTGGAAACGGCCCAGCGCATTACCCAGGAGAGCGGGCTCGCCTATTACGATGCGTTCGCGCTGGCCGCCAACGACGTGCTGGACGAAGGCTGCCGCACGCTCGCCATTCCGAAACGTATTACCACTCTGGTGCGCGACATCTGGCAGCTTCAGCTGCGCATGTCCCGTCGTCAGGGCAAACGCGCCTGGAAGCTAATGGAACATCCTAAGTTCCGTGCCGCCTTCGATCTCCTGTCGCTGCGCGCTGAAATTGAACGCAACCAGGAGCTGCAGCGTCTGGCGCAGTGGTGGGCTGAATTCCAGGTCTCCGCCCCGCCAGAGCAGAAAGATATGCTGACCGGGCTGGATGAAGAGCCGGAACCGCGTCGCCGTCATCGTCGTCCGCGCAAACGCGCGCCGCGTCGTGAAGGGACAGCATGACCCTCGCGTATATCGCCATCGGCAGCAATTTAGCCTCACCGCTGGAGCAGGTGAATGCTGCCGTAGAGGCGCTGGGTGAGATCCCGCAAAGCCGCATCGTGGCGGTCTCCTCGTTCTATCGCACCCCGCCGCTGGGGCCGCAGGATCAGCCAGACTACCTCAACGCCGCCGTGGTTCTTGAGACTGAGCTGGGTCCCGAAGCGCTGCTGGACAATACCCAGCGTATTGAGCTTCAGCAGGGCCGCGTACGCAAAGCCGAACGCTGGGGGCCGCGCACGCTTGATCTCGATATTATGCTGTTCGGCCATGAGGTGATTAACACTGAACGCCTCACCGTACCGCATTACGACATGAAAAATCGCGGGTTTATGCTCTGGCCGCTGTATGAAGTTGCCCCTTCCCTTACCTTTCCTGACGGGCTCTCGCTAAAGGCCGTTCTCAACAGTCTCGGTGCGGAGAAACCCGCCCGCTGGTAAGGCTGTTTTTTTAGCGATTAACCATAAAATATTTATGGTTAATCGTTTACCTAAAATCATTGTTCCCTCGAATGTTACTGTTAGAATGCGCAAAGATTCGCTTTTGGGCTACCAGGAAACAGTATGAAACCAACCACCATCTCCTTACTGCAGAAATGCAAACAGGAAAAAAAACGCTTCGCCACCATCACCGCGTATGACTACAGCTTCGCCAAACTGTTTGCCGAAGAGGGGATCAACGTCATGCTGGTCGGAGACTCGTTAGGGATGACGGTACAAGGACATGATTCCACCCTGCCGGTAACGGTTGAGGATATCGCTTACCATACCCGCGCCGTGCGCCGTGGCGCCCCAGCGTGCCTGCTGCTTTCCGATCTGCCGTTTATGGCCTATGCCACGCCGGAACAGGCATTCGAAAACGCGGCGGCAGTGATGCGTGCCGGTGCCAATATGGTCAAAATTGAAGGCGGCGCCTGGCTTGTGGATACGGTGAAGAGGCTCACCGAGCGCGCCGTGCCGGTGTGCGGGCATTTAGGCCTGACGCCGCAGTCCGTCAATATCTTTGGCGGCTATAAGGTGCAGGGCCGTGGCGATGCCGCCCAGACGCTGCTGGATGATGCCCTGGCGCTGGAAGCCGCAGGTGCCCAGCTGCTGGTGCTGGAGTGCGTGCCGGTTGAGCTGGCGAAACGCATCACCGACGCGCTGTCCATTCCGGTGATTGGTATTGGTGCAGGCAACGTCACCGACGGTCAGATTCTGGTGATGCACGACGCCTTCGGTATCACCGGCGGACACATCCCGAAATTTGCCAAAAATTTCCTCGCCGAAGCGGGCGACATGCGCGCTGCGGTCAGGCAGTATATTGCCGACGTTGAATCCGGTGTTTACCCGGGTGAAGAACACAGTTTCCATTAAGGAGTCTCGTTGTGCTAATCATTGAAACCCTGCCGCTGCTTCGCCAGCATATCCGCCGCGCGCGTCAGGAAGGTAAACGTATCGCACTGGTCCCGACCATGGGCAATCTGCATGACGGCCACATGAAGCTCGTCGACGAAGCCCGTGCGCGGGCAGATATCGTGGTGGTCAGTATCTTCGTGAACCCCATGCAGTTTGACCGCGCAGACGATCTGGCGCGCTACCCGCGTACCCTGCAGGAAGATTGCGAGAAGCTCAAAAAACGCCACGCGGATATCGTCTTCTCACCTGCACCGGCGGATGTTTACCCGCAGGGTACCGAAGAGGCAACCTACGTTGACGTCCCGGGCATTTCCACCATGCTCGAAGGCGCCAGCCGCCCGGGCCATTTCCGCGGCGTTTCCACCATCGTCAGCAAGCTGTTCAACCTGGTACAGCCGGACGTTGCCTGCTTTGGCGAGAAAGACTTCCAGCAGCTGGCGCTGATCCGCAAGATGGTTGCGGATATGGGTTACGATATCGAGATTGTCGGCGTACCGATCGTACGCGCAAAAGACGGCCTGGCACTCAGCTCGCGAAATGGCTACCTGACGGCCGAACAACGTAAAATCGCGCCGGGCTTAAGCAAGGTCATGAACACCATGGCGGAGCAGATGCTGGCAAAAGAGTTAACAGCAGAAGAGATTATCGCCCTTGCCGAGCAGGCGCTTAACGATAAAGGCCTTCGTGCTGACGACGTACAAATTCGTGATGCTGATACGCTGCTGGAATTAACCCAGAACAGCAAGCGCGCAGTCATCCTGGTGGCGGCCTGGCTAGGTCAGGCGCGTCTGATCGACAATAAAGTGGTTGAGCTGGCGTAGTTCCTTTAACCCCTGATAATTATAGGTAAACGTAATGATTCGCAAAATGCTGCAAGGTAAGCTTCACCGTGTGAAAGTCACGCAGGCCGACCTGCACTATGAAGGCTCCTGCGCCATTGACCAGGATTTCCTTGATGCAGCAGGTATCCTCGAAAACGAAGCGATTGATATCTGGAACGTGAACAACGGTAAACGCTTCTCTACCTACGCGATTGCCGCCGAGCGCGGTTCTAAAATCATCTCCGTTAACGGCGCTGCGGCGCACTGCGCGGACGTGGGTGATATCGTGATCATCGCCAGTTTCGTGATGATGTCTGACGAAGAAGCACGTCGCTGGCAGCCTAAAGTCGCCTACTTCGAAGGCGACAATGACATGAAGCGCACCGCAAAGGCGATTCCGGTTCAGGTGGCGTAAAGCTAATTCACTCATCGAAATGCTTTTTCGGTGAGTGAATCCCCCCATCTATCCTATTAAAATATTCCCGCCATAATTATATTCATAACGATATACATCCATAAATAACATTCACACACGTAATATTATTAGTATATCTACAAACATCTTATAAACTTCATAAAACCACCCCTATTTATTTCCCTCCAGCAAGCATTTAAACTCCGCACCGAAATAACATTATTTCAAATGACAAGGTTTATTATAGATAAATATAATTTGCCCTGTTGATATCGAAAACTTATAGATATGGATAATCAAATGTCTTTCAAAAAATATGGCATGGCAGCAGCTGTAGCAATGGTTCTGAGCGCGGGTTCCGCAATGGCAGCTAATGATACGGGTACCATTACCTTCCACGGTATGGTTTCTAACAACACTTGCCAGGTTTCTCTTGACCAGAAGATAGATCAGAACGGTAACGATTTTGACGTGAACCTGGACACCGTATTTGTGCGCGATTTCGCTAACGCACTGGGTACCACCAGCACCCTGGGTGAAAAGAAATTCACACTGTCCCTGACGGGTTGTGATACTGCTACTGCGAAGAAAGCGTCTGCACAGTTCTCTTCATGGGCTGGCTCTTCTTCTACCGAAGGCGGCCTGCTGGTTCCACCAAGCAACGCTCAGGGCGCAGCTAAGAACGTCAACCTGGTTCTGTCAAACGACGGTAACTCCGCTACCGATCAAATTAAGATTGACCAGACTAACAATACCCAGAAAGCAACAATCGATACTACTACTGGCGCAGGTAACCTGTACTACCGTGTAGCTTACACCCAAGGTCAGGGTTGGGATGCCGCGTCTAACCCAGTATCTGCGGGTACCGTGCAGGCACAGGTTGCCTTCACTATGATTTACGAATAAGAGATTCGTAAATTAAAAATAATTTAACAATCCCTCATTATTAATGAGGGATTGTTTCTGTAATTCCAAAAGGAAGTGGAAAATGTCTCGTTTAGTATTCGGTAAAGGTCTGAAGGCCACATTACTCGCAACCGCTTTTTTGTGCGCATCAAATGCCAAGGCGGATATCGTCATATCCGGCACGCGTATTGTATACACGCAGTCTTCCAAAGATGTCGTGGTAAATCTCGATAACCATGGCACTAAACCCCTTCTGGTTCAGACCTGGCTTGACGATGGTCGCGATGGTGTAAACCCGCAAGAGCTTAAGCTCCCATTTATCATTACCCCGCCAGTATCACGTATTGATCCGAAAAAAGGGCAGTCCGTGCGAATTACCTACACGGGTACACCGTTACCTCAGGATCGTGAATCCCTGTTCTGGTTCAACGTTCTGGAAATTCCGCCAAAATCCAAAAATGTGGATAAAGAAAACCTTAACCAGCTTCAGCTGGCATTCAGAACGCGTATTAAATTCTTCTTCCGTCCAGACGGATTAAAAGGCACTCCAGGTGATGCTGCTAAAGGTTTAACCTGGACGCAGAAGAAAGATGGAAATGCAATTAAACTCGTTGCACACAATAGCTCACCATATAACATCTCTGTTTCAACGGTGACCTTTAAAACCGGGCCAAAAACGTATGAGGTCATTCATCAGGCAGTGGCACCTTTCAGCGATGCTGTGATGACGATAAAAGGTTTAGCTTCCGTGGAAAATGGCAGCGTAGAGTATGACGCCATTAATGACTATGGTGGAACAGACCATTACGAAACCGGACTTAAATAAATAGAAAACTCTAATTCCTATAAAAATTGATAGCATTAGCTCTGCAGAGAGATCGCTCTCTGCACTGATCAAGCGGGTCTGCCATGTTATTTAAACGTTCTCTTTTATGCCTTGCTATAAGCGCAGCATTACCCTTTTATGCTTGTGCAGAAAATATCGCATCAGCAGATACGCAGCCTGATGATGAAGAAGCGATTGAATTTAACGATCAGTTTCTTTTAAATGGCAGCTCAAATATTGATATTAACCGTTTTGCACATGGCAACCCGGTATTACCGGGTACTTATCGCACAAAGATTAACCTTAACGGTAAATTAAAATCTACCGTGGATGTAACGTTTAAAGATAAGGAAGGTGCGAATAAGCAGGTCATTTCTTCCCAAGCTGACTCGCTGATTAAAATT